>OHKK01000006.1_pt1 | contig 250007 bp, 231 predicted proteins | sample 1568811 | NCBI WGS metagenome assembly OHKK01 (sample SAMEA3879568, study PRJEB24766) | human gut metagenome | biome: human-associated habitat; feature: feces | place: USA | collected 1985/1987
TATTATGCCCTTGAAGGGCAAGTGCATACCACGCGTTCAACGCGTGGTTTTGATTACTTTTTACTTGCATTTTCAAGAGCTGTCCTGAGCGTTCCGGTAAGGAGTGAAGACATCTTTGCGATAAGGTCGTCAGGCTCGCTCTTCATACCACCCTCAAGCCAGTCAAGTACTATTCCCACAATAGCGTACTTATAGAATGACGCTATGAATTTCTTGTCCTCATCAGAAACATCCAGTTTAAGCTGCTTTGATGCGTTTCCGATGAACTTATTTGCAAAATCCAGTGAAACGCTGTAAAGATAACGTTCAATCGTTTCACGGTGAAGTGAATTGTAAACATGGTAAATCAGCTTCTTATTTTCCTTTACAAAGCAGAGTCCCGTCTTGAGCCCTTCCTCCCAAGACTGTCCGATTATCATCTCATCTACCGACTTTTGTGCTTCTGCAAGAAAAATCTCTTCAAGAAGCTGATAAATATCGCTGTAATGATAATAGAACGTGTTGCGGTTTACTCCGCAGTCGTCGGTGATATTCTTTACCGTAATTTTATCTAAGGGCTGATTGCTCAGCAGTTTTTTGAACGATTCCTGTATTGCTCTTTTGGTAAGTTCGGACATATTACCTCCGTTTTTAGCCTGTGGTTTCTCCTGCTTTCTATTTTACGGTTATAATTATACAACATTCCCGTTAAAAATTCAAGTTTTAGGCAAAAAGTCGCATCTGCCTAAAAATCGGTCAATTTATACCGATTGCCCTAAAATTGAACAGTGGCGCAGGATTGACCGTTGTATAAACCGTCACGGCGGGTTAAAATATAGCTGTAAAGAAAAAGAAAGGACTGAAAATCATGAGATTTATCAAACGTGCAAAAGCAGCATATATTTCCACTTGCGCCGCAATAGCGGTCATAGGACTTATACTTATTCTTTTCCCGGAGATTTCAATGCTTGCGGTATGCTATATGCTCGGAATAGCAGCTATAGTATTCGGCATTGTAAAAATCACGGGATATTTTTCAGCCGACCCCTACGGGCTGGCGTTCCAGTTTGACTTTGCATTCGGTATCATAGCGATCCTGCTCGGACTTGTAGTTATTATCCATCCGGGTAATATAATGGCTCTGGTGCCTGTCATAATGGGCATTTATTTTATGATTGACGGCATAATGAAGATACAGACAGCCGTTGATGCAAAGCGTTTCGGCGTAAGGAGCTGGTGGCTGATTCTTGTCAGCGCAATAGTTACAGGCGGAATAGGAATACTGTTACTCGTAAATCCCTTTGAGAGTGCGGTAGCGCTTACTGTTCTGCTCGGTATCACATTGCTTGCGGACGGCATTTCAAATATATGGATCGCCGCATACACAGTCAAGGCTATAAAAAAAGAAGTACACGCCGATGACAAAATCTATGTAGAAACAAGCAACAGGGAGGACAAAGATGATTAAGCTTGGCAAATGGATAACAAAGCACAGAGTAATCATTCTTATAGTTGCGGTCGTACTGCTGATACCCTCGGTACTCGGTATGATAGCTACAAGAATAAATTATGATATGCTAAATTACCTGCCTGATACTATGGAAACCATACAGGGTCAGGACATTCTGCTGAATGACTTCGGCAAGGGCGCATTCAGTATGATAATTGTGGAAGATATGGAGCCGAAGGACGTTTCCGCTCTTAAAGAAAAAATAGAGGCGGTAGATCACGTTGACTCGGTAATATGGTATGATTCGATAGCAGACGTTTCAATACCTATGGATATTCTTCCCGACAAGATAAAAGACGCATTCAACACCGATCATTCAACGGTTATGGCGGTATTCTTCGATACATCGACATCAGCCGATGAAACAATGGAAGCTATCAACACGATAAGAGATGTAACGAACAATCAGTGCTTCGTTTCGGGTATGTCCGCAATGGTAACAGACCTTAAAAACCTTTGCGAGCAGGAAGAGCCGATATATGTCGCTATCGCAGTAGTTCTTGCTGTAGTAGTAATGATGCTCTTTATGGATTCTTTCCTTATCCCGATAATCTTCCTCGTAAGTATCGGTATGGCTATTCTCTACAACTTAGGCAGTAACTACTTCTTAGGCGAGATAAGCTACATAACAAAGGCACTTTCCGCTATCCTGCAGCTCGGTGTTACGATGGACTATTCGATATTCCTCTGGCACAGCTACAACGAGCAGAAGGTAAGATTTGACGGTGATAAGGAACGTGCTATGGCACACGCCATTTCAAACAGTATCATTTCTGTAGCAAGTTCTTCTATCACAACAATTGCCGGCTTCCTTTCAATGTGCTTTATGAGCTTTACGCTCGGTGCGGACCTTGGTATAGTAATGGCGAAGGGCGTTGTATTCGGTCTTATCGGCTGTGTAACTATCCTCCCGTCACTTATCCTTGTATTCGATAAGGCTATCGAAAAGACAAGACACAAACAGCTTATGCCGAAGTTCGACAAGGTTACAAAATTCATCACAAAGCGTTCGTGGATATTCCTTATAATATTCGCAGTGCTGATAGGACCTGCGGTTTACGGCTATAACAACACACAGAAATATTACGATCTGAGTCAGACAATGCCTCAGGATATGGATTTCGTTATCGCCAATACAAAGCTGAAGGACGATTTCGGAATGTCAAACGTTCATATGATACTCGCTGATTCAAAGATGTCGCAGAAGGACGCAAAAGCGATGCTTGACGAGGTCGGAAAGGTTGACGGTGTAAACCTTGCGGTAGGCTTTGATTCGCTTATCGGCTCGGCTGTTCCCTCAGAGATAATCCCGGATTCTATCTCGGATGTGCTTAAGAGCGATAAGTACCAGCTTATGCTTGTAGGCAGTGAATATGGAACGGCAACAGACGAGGTAAACAATCAGGTAACAGAGATAAACAACATTATAAAGAAGTATGACAGCTCGGCAATGCTTATCGGTGAAGCACCCTGTACGAAGGACCTTATCGAAGTAACCGACAGGGACTTCAAGGTAGTCGATGTAATTTCGATAGCCGCAATCTTCCTTATCATTCTGGTAACCTTCAAGTCGGTTTCACTTCCGCTGATACTTGTAGCGGTAATCGAGTTTGCCATATTCGTAAACCTCGGTATTCCGTGTTACACAGGTACAGAGCTTGCGTTCATCGCACCTATCTGTATCAGTACCATCCAGCTTGGCGCAACCGTTGACTATGCTATCCTTATGACAACAAGATACAAGAAGGAACGTAACAAGGGCAGTGACAAGAATGAGGCGGTTTATACAGCGCTTAAGTCGTCAATACCCTCAATTATAGTAAGTGCGCTCGGCTTCTTCGCCGCTACATTCGGTGTAGGCATTTATTCAAACGTAGATATGATAAGCTCGCTTTGCGCACTTATGGCAAGAGGCGCAATCATAAGTATGGTATCGGTAATCCTGTTATTACCCGCTATGCTCAAGCTGTTCGATAAGATTATAATCCACACAAGCCTCGGCTTTAAAGAAGCAAGACAAGCCGGTAAAAAGACGAACTGAGAAAGGACAACAGTATGAAAGAGATAAGAAAAAAGATAATAAAGATAGTTTCAATAGTTCTTGCCGCCGCAATGATAGGCACATCTTCCGGACTTCTCGCATTCGCCGCACAGGGCGGCAACGACAATAATACATCGTCATCCGTTTCAGCCGGCACAGAAACAAGCAGTGACGAAAAGAGCAACTCGGATACGGACGGCAAGGAAGAAACGGTATATATCATCTCAAATGCAGACGGTACAACAAAGAAGGTCATCGTCAGCGACTGGCTGAAGAACGGCTCGCACAATGCCACGATAGAGGATGAAACCTCGCTTAAGGATGTTAAGAATGTAAAGGGCAACGAGAGCTTTACAAACAGCGGAGAAAATTACAAATGGGCGGCTGAAGGCAGTGACATTTACTATCAGGGTACGACAGACAAAACGCTCCCCGTTGATATGAAGATTACATATACTCTTGACGGCAAGACGGTCACTCCCGATGAAATCAAAGGCAAGAGCGGCAAGGTAACAATCCGCTTCGACTATACGAACAATGAAAAGCGTACCGTAAAGATTGACGGCAAGGATACGCAGATGTACGTTCCTTTCCTGATGGTAACAGGAACGGTTCTCGATAACGAGAAGTTCTCGAACGTAAAGGTAACCAACGGCAAGCTGGTAAATGACGGTGACAGATCGGCGGTTCTCGGATTTGCGCTTCCCGGTATGCAGGAAAACTTAGGACTTGACAAGGACGATTATGAAATCCCCTCATACGTTGAAATCAGCGCAGATGTCAAGAATTTCGAGCTTATGACCTGTATGACGGTAGGTACGACAGAGCTGTTCAACGAGGTAGATACCGACAAGCTCAATATGGACGATATTGACGGTACTATCAAGGAATTCACAGACGCTGTAGATCAGCTTTCAGACGGCTCTTCACAGCTTTATGACGGACTTGTTACGCTGTTTGAAAAATCGGGCGAGCTTGCTGACGGTACAAAACAGCTTGCAGACGGTGCAGGCACTCTGTATGACGGCACAAGCACACTTGTAAACGGCACAAACGATTTAAAGAGCGGTGCGGACGAACTGAATGTAGGCGCAGTAAAGCTGAAGGACGGCACGGTTTCTCTGGTAGCCGGCATCAAGGATCTGAAAACAGGCGCCGAGGCTCTTGACAGCGGTGCAGGAAAGCTGAAGGACGGCACTTCTGCACTGGCAGGCGGTGCAAATGATCTTATCAAAGGTGCAGATAAGCTTAACAGCGGTGCGTCATCGCTTGACAGCGGCGCATCTCAGGTGGAGAGCGGTGCAGGACAGGTAAGCGCAGGAGCTTCAGAGCTGAACGAAGGTCTTGGCGAGCTTTCATCAAACAGCGAACAGCTGAACGCAGGCGCAAAGCAGGTATTCGACACGCTGTTATCCACAGCCGAAACACAGATAAAGGCTTCCGGTCTTACCGTTCCTAAACTGACTATAAAGAATTACAAGACAGAGCTTAACAAGCTGGTAGATTCTCTTGACAAGGATAAGGTCTACACTCTTGCTTACAATACGGCACTCAAAACGGTAACTGCCGAGGTAGAAAAGAACAATGACGCTATAACAGCAGGCGTTACAAAAGCTGTACAGGCAAAGGTACTTGAGGGTGTTCTCAAAGCCGCAGGTTATAATATGACCGCTGAGCAGTACAATGCGGCAGTAAAGGCAGGACAGATACCCGAAGCCGTACAGGCTAAGGTTACAGCCGCAATTTCCGCTCAGATGTCAACAGATGCTGTCAAGGCTCAGATAAGTACAAATGTTGAAGCACAGAAGAAACAGCTTATCGAGCAGAATATGAAAAGCGAAAAGGTCACAAAGCAGATAAACGAAGCTGTAGCAAAGGCTAAGGCAGGTCAGACAACGATAAAGAATCTTATCGCACAGCTTGATTCCTACAATCAGTTCTACACAGGACTTACTCAGTATACAGCAGGTGTCGACAGTGCATATGACGGTTCAAAGACGCTGTCGGCAGGCGCAACACAGCTTTACAGCGGCACTAAAAATCTTCACAGCGGTGCTACACAGCTTAAAAGCGGCACACAGCAGCTTACAAGCGGCGGCTCAACGCTTATCTCAGGCGTAAATCAGCTTGACAAGGGTGCAAGCGACCTGAAAGACGGTACAGCAAGCCTTGTAGCAGGCATCGGCACGCTCTATGACGGTGCAACACAGCTTGACAGCGGCGCAGGACAGTTAAAGGACGGTACGACAAGCCTTGTTGCAGGTGTAGGCACACTTCACAGCGGTGCATTACAGCTTCATGACGGTGCAGGCGACCTTAAGGACGGTGCCGATAAGCTCAATGACGGTGTAGCAACTCTTATTGACGGTGTAAAGCAGTTAAGGGACGGTGCTAAGGAGCTGAACGACGGTATGGATGAGTTCAACGAGAAGGCTGTCAAGAAGATAGTAGACGCTGTTGACGGCGATATTGCAGGACTTATCGACAAGCTGAAGGCTACGGTTGCTTTAGGCAAGGACTATGACACATTCGGCGGTAAGTCGGATAAGACAGCAGGCACTGTAAAGTTCATTTACAGAACAGAGAGCATCTCAGCCGACGATAAATAATCAATAACTTAATAAGTCAAAGGCTCTGACGGGGGTAACGCTCCGTCAGAGTTTTTTTTATTACAAATGTCATACGGAAAAATACCGTTTGTAACTGGTGAAATCCGCTTTGCAGGTGTATAATCGTTACAGTAAGATAAATAAACAGCCGAAAGGGGAATACTTATGATATTTGCAAGCGTGAACAGCCTTGTCAAGAATTACGGCAATCACTGTGCCGTAGATAACCTCAGCTTCAATGTAAGCGAGGGCGAGATATTCGGACTTATAGGTCCTAACGGGGCAGGAAAGTCAACTACGATAAATATTATCACAACACTTGACGAAGCGACTTCGGGAAGTGTGACGATAGACGGTATGGATACAGTAAAGCAAAGAGCGGAGATAAGACGGATAATCGGATGCGTTCCGCAGGAGATAGCGGTGTACCCGTATCTTACCGCAAAGGAAAACGTTGAATTTTTCGCTTCGCTGTACGGCTTCAAGGGCGAACAGCTTCATAAGAATGCTTTGACCGCCCTCGAATTTGCGGGGCTTGCGGATAAGGCGGATATGAAGCCGAAGAAAATGTCCGGCGGTATGAAACGCAGACTTAACATTGCCTGCGGTATAGCACATAAGCCTAAGCTGATAGTTATGGACGAACCTACCGTAGGAGTTGACGCACAGTCAAGAGAGCATATAATGAGTTCGATAAAGAAACTGCGTGAAAGCGGTGCGACAGTAATATATACCTCGCACTATATGCACGAGGTAGAGAAAATCTGTGACAGAGTCGCTATAATTGACAAAGGCAGACTTGTGGCAGAAGGCACACAGCAGGAGCTTATCACTATGATAACGGACAGCTGTACGGTACATATTACCACAAAGCCTTGCGACAGCGAAACGAGAGGCAGAGTATCAAGGGCTGTTTCCTGCCTGCCCGATGTAAACAGGGTGCAATTTAACGACAATATGATAAGCGTTGATATGAGCATAAGCTGTAACGATATTTCACACGTTATAAGCGAACTTGTAAAGCAAAATCTGCCTGTAATCGAGATAAGCACGGAAAAGCCGGATATGGACGCTGTGTTCCTGTCGCTTACAGGACACGAGATACGTTAAGGAGCGGAGATATGCTTAGTTTGATAATAAAACAGATAAGGGAGTATTTCAGAAGCCCCGCAAACGTATTCATGGGGCTTTTATTCCCCGTACTGCTGGTATTCTTTCTCGGAACGATGCTTCAGAATCTTGATATAGCGGATTATGACATAGGAGAAATTAAACTGCAATACAGCGTTGCGCAAACAGACGAACAAAGCGGCAAGGCATTTGCTGAGTTTCTTGACAATATCAGTATGATAAAGGCGGAAAAGGCAAGCGATGAAAAAACCGCACTGAGCCTTACCGATAAGGGTGATATAGATGCATATATCGAACTTAAAAACGGGGAAATTCTGTTATACGGCGGCAGAAACGAAATTGCAAACAGGGCGCTCGGCTCGGTGCTGAATTCTTTCATTGCGGTATCCGATACATATTATAAAATAGCATCGACCGACCCGTCACTGCTTATGAATACAGATACCGATACCGAAAAGTCATTTGTAGAGCAGGACGGACTTGGCGTTACACGGAGTATGATGGACTATTATGCGGTGAGTATGGCGGTAATGATGATATTCATGTCGCATATGATAATGGGCAGTACGTCTCTTAAGGACGAGGAAAGGATATTCACCCTGCAGCGTCTTTATCTGTCACCTGTCGGCAAAGTAAAGCTGTTTTTCGGAAAGCTCATCGGTACGCTTCCCTCCGCCGTTATAGGAAATGCGGTGATAATGCTGTTTTCGGTGTTTGTGTTCGGAGCAAAATACTGCGACAGCTTTATAGGAAACCTTATCCTGTTCCTGCTGTTCTCCTGCTGCTCGCTTGCGACGATAGCCGTAGGTATGCTGATAGGGGTACTGATAAAAATACCTGCGGAGAGCATCGTGATACCGCTTACATGGGCATTGCTGTTCTTCTCAGGCTCGTTTTCAAAGCAGGTATTCATCGAAGGGTTCAGCGACAAGCTGCCGCCTTATATCGTTCAGCAAGCGGCGTTCAGACTTACTCTTTACGGTGAAAGTGACAGTGCGTTGGCGGTAATTGCGGTATGCCTTGCCGTAACGGCTGCGGTATCGCTTATCGGTGCGGCAATATTCCGTGTAAAAAAATCCGTCTGAAAGGGGAGCGTATTATGAATAATATAAGAACGGTATTTTTCGGTATGCTGAAGCGTCTTAAATACGCACTTGTAATCGCACTTCTTGTAGGGGCAGGCAGTATAGGGCTTTATTACTGCGGCAGACCGATAGCAAACGTGTTCTCGGTAAACGACAAGATAGACATCGCCCTTAGCGATAACGATAATTCGGAGCTTTCCGCAATGCTGAAAAGCTATCTCAGCGACAGGATAAATATGAACATTATCGAGGACGGCAAAGAAAAATTCAATGATAAATTGATTAACCGTGACGTTTCTGCTATAATAGAGATACCGCAGGGCTTTGAAAAGAATGTAATCGGCGGAAAAGACGTGAAGATAAAATCCACCACTCTTGACGATTACGAAAACGGCGCTTATATCTCGGTATATATCGAAGGCTTTATGAGAAGCGTCAATATTGCCGCAGATGCCGCAAAAGGGGATACAGAGCTGTTTTCAAAAATTATGAACAGCGATGCCGCCGACACGAAGCTCACTAAGGAAAATGCGGTAACATCCGACAGAGAAGACGAATATGTCACTGCAGGCTTTAAGTTCTCCGAAGGATTTATGATAATGCTTGTAACCGCTATCGGCATATTTATCACACTTGCGGTAATGGAAGACAGGCAGTACGGAACATACAGCAGAATGGCTGTTTCATCTGTAACGGGCGTACAGTACATTGTCGGAACGCTTGGGGCAAGCATGCTTATATCATTTACGGCGCTTGTCGTTTTACCGCTGTACCTGCTTATCACGGGCGCTCAGATGACAGCTGGCTATCCGCTTGTGTTTGCCGCCGTAATAATCTACTCGCTGTTCAACTCGGCATTATCAATAATGCTAGCACAGCTGATAAGCTCAAAGCAGGCTCTTGCCACGCTTTCGGGCTGTATAACATCGATAGGCGCATTGCTCGGCGGTGCGTGGTTCCCGATAGACGAAACGGCAGGTATGCTGAAATATCTGTCGTATATCACGCCGCAATACTGGTATGTCGGCTTTATGTCGGGTGAGGCTGAACAGCCTGTGATAAACATATGCGTGCTTATACTCTACACATTGCTTATAATGCTTGCAAGCGCCGCACTTTTCGGCAGAAAGTCGGTAGTTTCAAAGGCGTAACGAAAGGAATACGAATTGTCACTTATATATCTTGTATTCAAACTCACGGCAACAGCCGCATTCGGCACTATGAATATAATGAATAACTGTGATTCGGGCGATACGGTGCTTACCGTACTCGCCTTTTCCTGCTTTGCTCTGGCTGAATATCTGCTGTCGGTGCTTAAAAAGTCGGATAAAGCGGCGGCGGTCTGTTCGTGCGTTTCGGCTTTTATCGCATTTCTTATATACAGTGACAATCTGATATTCGTGCTGTGCTTTGCCGTAATCTTTGCTGTAGATAAATTCGGTGCGGGAAAGTATTTCCGACATATCGGCGCTGTTTCGGTACTGCTTGTTCTTTTTATAGTAAAACCGCCGTTTATTGATGTGCTGATACTTATTATAATGCTTGTGGCATTCACTGTCACCCATATTACCGCAGGACAGCTTATCAAATGCCGTGAACAGCTTGCAGAAAGCAGAGAGGAAACTGTAAGCCTCAACCGCAGGATAGCAAGCCTTGAAGAATACGCTAAAACAGCAAAGAAATCTGCGGCTGTCGAAGAACGCAGACGGTTTTCAGCAAGGATACACGATAAGCTCGGACACAGTATTTCCGGAAGTATAATTCTGCTTGAGGCGGCAAAGCTGAACATCAGGACAAACCCCGACAGTGCGGAGCAATGTATTACAACTGTAACCGATAACCTCAGAAGCGGCGTTGACGATATAAGGCAGGCACTGCGTGAGGAACGTCCCGACAGCAAAACAATAGGAATAAGCGAGCTTAAAGAGATACTCGGTGAATATAAGGCAAAATATAACATAAGGACAACGCTTGAAATCAAGGGGGACTTAGACAAGGTCACATTCCGCATATGGAACTGCATAAAGGAAAATCTCGTTGAAACGCTTACAAATACGCTAAAGCATTCGGGAGCGGACGAATTTTCGCTGAAAATATCGGTTATGAACAAGGTGATCCGTGCCGAGTTCAAGGATAACGGCAAAGGAAGCGACAGCTTCAAAAAGGGTACGGGTCTTACGGCGATAGAGGAGCGAACGGTGATTACGGACGGAAAGTGCATATTTCCTGCACAGACGGACGGATTTTCGGTAGTAAACATATTCAGTCTGAAAGAGGAGAACGTATGAAGATAATTATCGCAGATGACGACAGCATAATCCGTGAGGGGCTAAAGATGATAATCTCGTCACAGCCTGATTTCGAGGTGACCGGTGTCGCCTGCAACGGTGCAGAAGCGGTAGAACTTTGCAGGAAATACAAGACCGATATAGCACTACTTGATATAAGAATGCCCGTTATGGACGGCATTGAAGCCGCAAAGATAATGCTTGAAGAAAATCTCTGCAAGCCGCTTTTGCTGACAACGTTTGACGAGCAGGAGCTTATACATCGTGCGCTTAAAGTCGGGGTCAGCGGCTATATTCTCAAAAACACGCAGACAGACGGAATTTTCAGTGCGCTGAGGACGGTATATAACGGCGGTACGGTATTCCAGCAGGATATTTTGTCGTATATCCGTGACGCCGCAGTAAAATGCTACGGCAAGAGCGCCATTTTCGGTCTGCTTACCGAAAGAGAGCTTGATATAGTAAAGCTGATTGCAGACGGCTGTTCAAACGCAGAAATTGCCGAAAAGCTGTTTTTGTCAAACGGTACGGTGAGAAATTATATCAGCGTGATACTTGAAAAAACAGGTCTTGAACACAGGACGCAGATAGCGGTAAGGTATCTTAAGGGCGATGAATAAATAGCTCCCGTAAGCCGACAAAACGGTTTACGGGAGTTTTCGTTTATGTGATTTTATAAAGATATTCGTTTCCTCTTTTGCCGATATAATCAATTACTCCGACATATTGCAGAATTTTGATCGCGATGCCTGCATCGCCTGAACGCATACACCTTCTGAATTCCTTTAGTGTAAATGTTTCGGGTAATCCTTCGGGGATAAAGCATCGGTAGCTGTCGCTGTCCTCAAGAAATGTAAGGCGAAGCAGGGAAGTGGGAACGGCTACCTTTCTGTCTGTCTTTCTGCGTTTCATATCCTTTGCGCAGTAGCGAAGATTTTCTACGGCTATATCCGCAATGCAGACGGTAAGATTCGGATCGTTCAGGTACTGCCTGATTCGGTACAGTTCAAGGAAAAAGTCGGTCATATCGCTTGCGGTAATGTTCCTTCCGCTACTGAGTATCTCGCCTGTCGCCTTATCGACATAATTAAGGCGGCTCTTTTTATGAAAAGGATAGACTATCGTAACGTGCGAGGCTTTGAGGAACGTATTCAGCTTAGGCACGAGATAGCTGAAGTTTGCCGTCTGTATCTCAAAAATTCCGTTCTCGGTAACAAGGTCGGCAAAGTAACTGCCTATCTTTATTTCCTTATCGAAAAGAGTGGTGGCAAAATAGCTTTTCAACGTTGCGTGTATCTGCTTTTCGTTCAGTATGCCCACACCGTCGCCGCTGTCGGCGGTAGCAGTACAGGCGCTGAACCGTGCGTTGTCGGGCAAAACGTAAAGAGGCTGCTTATCATATTGCCTTATCGTACAGCTGTCACACTGTATGAACACAGGAACACCGCCTTGCTCGTTTGAGCGGATTATTCCCGTTGCAAGTTCTTTCAGCTTATCTGTGGCGTTGGATACGGCATAGCATCTGTCGGCTGCCGTAAACATTGATATATCGTTTGTGTTGTCACCGAAAACTATAAGCTCATCTGCACCGACAAGTTCCTTCAGCTTCAGCGCCGCATTAGCCTTTGAAACGTCCTCACGGTAGATTTCATACCAGTATTCGTCGGTATCGTATGTATCGGGCTGATAGTTTCTAGAAAAGCCGTTTGTTCTGTAAAAATATCCGTCAAGCTCATCGGGCTTCATTACAGGCTCGATAAGCGTTATATAATAAATATCGCCTTTGAACAGTTCGTCATAGCTTTTTGCACGGTGCATTCTTCTGTCACCGGCTCTGTCCTTTAAATAACGCTCCGTACCTTTGTTGAGCCGGTCTTTAAGATAGCTTACTCTTTCGTAATTGTCTATGACCGAGTACACAAGCACGGACTCTTTATGTTCACGGAAGAACGACTTTATGAACGCTTTAGATTCTTCGCTGAAAAAATGCGTTACAATACGCTCCTTTGTGACAGGGTCGATTATAAAAGCGCCGTTATGAGTTATCACGGGCAGATTGAAATTGATACAGCTTACTTTCGGCTCGGCTGAATGCACTGAACGTGCGGTGGCGTAGCTTATCTTTATATCATCGTTAATAAGCCTGTTCATCAGCGCCTCAGTCATTCGTCCGATTTGCGCCTTATGGTCAAGAAGAGTCCCGTCAAGGTCGGTAAGATACAGTTTCATTTGATTTCTCCGATTGCAATTTATATATAAGTATGTCGATAAACCTCTTGTTTATCGAAAATGGGGTCGCAGGGGCATAGCCCCCGACAGGGACTAGGGGCGGTAGCCCCAGTAATATAGCCCCGGCACGGATGCCGGGCGTGTATGCCAAAGGGCTTTGCAAGGACGCAAAGCCCACAAAGCGTTCTTATAGGGATAGAGAACAAGCACTTTTTTGGAAAAACAGACTTTTTCTACAGTCTGTTTATATATCTATAATAACAGAAAAACTTACACAATTCAAGCGTTTTGTGTATATTGCACAAATTGGTATTTTAAAAGTCGGGAATAATTCACTTTGTTTTTTTGATAAAAAATTGTCAAACCACTTGATAATGAACGAAAAATTTTGTATAATAGAGATGTAGAAATTTAGCGGACGCATTGCGCCTGCAAAAAATTCACAAAATTTTTAGGAGGAATATTCCAATGTCAGTTAAAGTTGCTATTAACGGTTTCGGCCGTATCGGACGTCTTGCTTTCAGACAGATGTTCGGCGCAGAAGGTTATGAGGTAGTTGCAATCAACGACCTTACAAAGCCCTCAATGCTCGCTCAGCTTTTAAAGTATGATACAGCACAGGGTGGTTACTGTGGTAAGATAGGTGAGAACCTTCACACAGTTACTGCTGATGATGAAGCAGGCACAATCACAGTTGACGGCAAGACACTTAAGATCTATGCTATGGCTAAGGCTAATGAGCTTCCCTGGGGCGAAATCGGTGTTGACGTAGTTCTCGAATGCACAGGTTTCTACTGCTCAAAGGACAAGGCTCAGGCTCACATCGATGCAGGTGCTAAGAAGGTTGTTATTTCTGCTCCCGCAGGTAACGATCTGCCCACAATCGTTTACAGCGTAAACGAAAAGACTCTTACAGCTGATGACAAGATCATCTCTGCTGCATCTTGCACAACAAACTGCCTCGCTCCTATGGCTAAGGCTCTTAACGATTATGCTCCTATCCAGAGCGGTATCATGAGCACAATCCACGCTTACACAGGCGACCAGATGATCCTCGACGGTCCTCACAGAAAGGGCGACCTCAGAAGAGCAAGAGCTGGTGCCGCTAACATCGTTCCTAACTCAACAGGTGCTGCTAAGGCTATCGGCCTTGTTATCCCTGAGCTGAACGGTAAGCTCATCGGTTCTGCACAGAGAGTTCCTGTTCCTACAGGTTCTACAACAATCCTTACAGCTGTTGTTAAGGGTGCAGACGTAACTAAGGAAGGCATCAACGCTGCTATGAAGGCTGCTGCTTCTGAGTCTTTCGGTTACAATGAAGATGCAATCGTTTCTTCTGATGTTATCGGTATGAGATTCGGTTCACTCTTCGATGCTACACAGACAATGGTAGCTAAGATCGCTGATGATCTGTACGAAGTTCAGGTTGTTTCATGGTATGACAACGAGAACTCTTACACATCACAGATGGTAAGAACAATCAAGTACTTTGCTGAAATATAATCGGTAAAAACTGATACATTACGGCTCGTCTTCGGACGAGCCTTTTTGTTGTCCGCTATTTCTGAAAATTAGCTGAAAGCGATTGATTTTTCTTTGCCGTTGTGGTAAAATAGTGGATAGTTTATGTAAGCAAAGGAGTTCATAATGGTTAAAAAAATATTAGCAGGCATTTTATGTGCCGCAACAATGATTACACTATCTGTCGGCTGTTCAGGCAGTGCCACTCCCGGTGCATCGACCGATCCATCGGCAAAAATAACAGGCAACACAGGTGAGGTAAAGCTCGAAAAGGGCGACAAATATGCCGTAATGACAATAAAGGATTACGGCGATATCACTATCAAGTTATATCCCGATGCCGCACCAAAGGGTACGCAGAACTTTATCGACCTTGTAAACAGCGGTTATTACAACGGAAAAACGTTCCACAGGGTAGTAGCCGACTTTATGGCACAGGGCGGTAAGGATTTCACAGGAAAGACAAACGTTGAGAGCTTTGGCATTGAAACCAACTACAATATGCGCCATTTCTACGGTGCTTTATGTTATGCAAATGCCATGGGCAAGAATTCAACTGAATTCTACATCGTAAACAACAAAAAATCGCAGGATTACAGCAATTTCAGTACAGCCAGAATCGACAACAACATTCAGGGCTATGAGGACTACGCAAAGCAGTACGACAAGGATTCTCAGGAATATACCTACTATATGTTCCAGGCAAACTACTACAGAAACTTAAAGCAGTTCATAGAGAATATGGATGACGCTACAAAGGCAAAGTACAAGGAAGTCGGCGGCACTCCCTCTCTTGACGGAAACTACACCGTGTTCGGTCAGACGGTAGACGGATTTGACGTTCTTGACAAGATATCAGCTGTTGAGGTTGAAACAAACGACGCTATGGGCGGCAAGGAAGTAAGTAAGCCCAAAACGGAATTAATTATCGAAAAAGTTGAGATAAAGGATTACGAATAACATTCAAATACTGCTCATATAAATTATGAGCAGTATTTTTGTGCCATAACATAAAACAAACCGCCCTGCAATTTCTCGCAGAGCGGTTTGTCTATATAATGGGTGTGTTACTTGCTTAAGTGACTTGCCTTATACGATGTATGAAGAATCTCGTGAGCAATGTGACTTCCGGGTTCTTCAAGGAAGTTTTCGTATACTTCCTTTACATCGGGGCTTTCATGTGACTTTCTGAGCTTGTTTGCGTCATCAAGGCTGTAGAGTGCCTTTGCACGCTCAGCACGGATGTCGGTAAAGTTGCGTACATCTGCAGGCTGGATAACCTGACCGCCGCCGTTTACACATCCGCCGGGACAAGCCATGATTTCGATGAAGTGGCATTCTACCTCGCCGTTCTTTACTTGCGTAAGGAACTTCTTAGCGTTTGCAAGACCTGATACAACAGCTACCTTTACAGTAAGGTCGCCTACCTTGTATTCAGCCGTCTTGATACCCTCAACGCCTCTTACATCCTTGAATTCAATGGGGCTGTCTGCAGCTTCGCCTGTCAGCTTCCATACAGCTGTACGAAGAGCCGCTTCCATAACGCCGCCCGTAGCGCCAAAGATAACAGCGGCGCCTGTGCCGTTTCCTAAAGGCGAATCAGTAACCTCGTCGGGCAGATCTCTGAAGCGTAAACCCGCACGGTTTATCATCTTGACAAGCTCTCTTGTTGTGATTGAAATATCAACATCGGGAACGCCTGCCGCAGACTGATCCTCTCTGCCTATCTCGAATTTCTTAGCTGTACACGGCATCACAGAAACACTTACAATGTTTTTGGGGTCGATTCCCATCTTCTTTGCCCAGTATGTCTTTGTGATAGCACCGTTCATCTGCTGAGGAGATTTGCAGGTTGACAGGTTCGGGATAAATTCGGGGAAGTAAGCCTCGCAGAATCTTATCCAGCCGGGTGAACATGATGTGATCATCGGAAGTACACCGCCGTTTGTAACTCTGTCAAGGAATTCGTGCGATTCCTCCATTATAGTAAGGTCTGCACCGAAGTTTGTGTCAAATACGGCATTGAAGCCGAGTCTGCGAAGAGCCGCAACCATCTTGCCCTCTACGGGTGTACCCATAGGATAGCCGAAAGCCTCTCCGAGCGATGCTCTTACTGCGGGAGCTGTCTGTACAACAACTACCTTTTCGGGATCTGCAAGTGCGTCCCATACCTTGTCCGTATCGTCCTTTTCGGCAAGCGCACCTGTAGGACAGGCTACTATACACTGACCGCATGATACGCAGGCAGTTTCTGCAAGGTCAAGATCGAATGCACAGTCTATGCTTGTCCTGAAGCCTCTGTTGTTTGCGCCGATTACGCCTATACCCTGGAGCTTGTCGCAGGCGGCGATACAACGGCGGCAGTGAATGCACTTGTTGTTGTCACGGAACATATGCTTTGAGCTGTAGTCAATATCGTACTCGTTCTTCTCGCCCTCGAAAAATGTTGTATCGTCAACACCAAGCTCCTTACACAGCTCCTGAAGCTCACAACTGCCGTTTCTTGAGCAGGCTAGACAGTCCATATTGTGGTTTGAAAGCAGAAGCTGTAATGTCATCTTTCTGCTCTGTAATACAGCAGGAGAGTGCGTCAGTATATTTTTGCCCTCGTCAAACTTTGATAAGGGATAAACGCATGATGCAACAAGGCTTCTTGCGCCGGTCATCTCAACTACGCAGATACGGCACGCACCGATTGCGTTTATATCCTTTAACCAGCAGAGAGTAGGAATTCTGATGCCGTTCTGACGACAGGCTTCAAGGATGGTTGTACCTTCTTCGACTGCGTACTCTATGCCGTTAATCTTTATATTAACCATAGTAAAATTTATTCCTTTCAGTTATCCGTCAAACCGGATCATTCCTTAATAATTGCACCGAACTTACACTTTGCCATACAAGCGCCGCACTTGATACATTTTGTGGTATCAATGCTGTGAGGCTGCTTGACAGTACCCGAGATTGCTCCGACAGGGCATCCTCTTGCACAGGCTGTACAACCCTTACACTTGATGTCGATGATCTTGTATGTGAGAAGATCCTGACATACGCCTGCAGGACACTTCTTATCCTGAACGTGTGCGATATACTCGTTCTTAAAGTAACGCAGAGTTGATAAAACGGGGTTGGGTGCTGTCTGACCAAGACCGCACAGAGAGTTGTTCTTGATGTAGTAGCACAGCTTCTCCATCTTGTCGAGATCTTCCATAGTAGCGTTACCCGATGTTATCTTTTCGAGCATTTCGTAAAGACGCTTTGTACCGATACGGCAGGGTGTACATTTACCGCAGGATTCGTCAACAGTGAACTGAAGGAAGAACTTAGCGATATCTACCATACAGTTATCCTCGTCCATAACGATAAGTCCGCCCGAACCCATCATAGAGCCGATAGCGATAAGGTTATCATAGTCTATCGGTATATCGAGATGCTCCGCAGGGATACATCCGCCTGAAGGACCGCCCGTCTGAGCCGCCTTGAATGCCTTGCCGTTAGGGATACCGCCGCCGATTTCGTAAATAACCTCACGCAGTGTAGTACCCATAGGAACCTCAACAAGACCCGTGTTGTGAATCTTACCGCCGAGTGCAAATACCTTTGTACCCTTTGACTTTTCTGTACCCATAGATGCGAACCAGTCTGCACCGTTAAGGATTATCTGAGGAATGTTAGCGTAAGTTTCAACGTTGTTGAGTACGGTAGGCTTCTTGAAAAGACCGCTTTCCGCAGGGAAGGGAGGACGGGGTCTGGGTTCGCCTCTGTTACCTTCAATAGATGTCATAAGCGCTGTTTCCTCGCCGCATACGAATGCGCCTGCGCCAAGTCTTATATCAAGGTCAAAGTCAAATCCGCTGTCAAAAATGTTCTTGCCGAGCAGACCGTATTCTCTTGCCTGGTTGATAGCTATCTGTAAACGCTGAACAGCGATGGGATATTCCGCTCTTATGTAGATGTAGCCCTGTGTAGCGCCTATCGCATAGCCTGCAATAGCCATAGCCTCGATTACAACGTGAGGATCGCCTTCGAGAACCGAACGGTCCATGAATGCGCCGGGGTCGCCCTCGTCGGCGTTACAGCATACATACTTCTGATCAGCATCCTTGACAAGGTTTCTTGCAAGCTGCCACTTCTTGCCCGTAGGGAATCCGCCGCCGCCTCTGCCACGCAGACCCGAATCAAGAATTATCTGAATTACATCATCGGGTGTCATGGATTTGAGCACCTTACCGAGAGCTTCGTAACCGTTTCTGCCGATATATTCATCTATACATTCGGGGTTTATTACGCCGCAGTTTCTTAGTGCTATTCTGTGCTGCTTTTTATAGAAGTTTGTTTCCTTGAGTGACTTGATCTCATTTTCACCGATCGTTTCATCATAAACAAGGCGTGTAACGACACGACCTTTAAGAAGATGTTCGGAAACGATTTCCGCAATGTCATCTTCCTTTACCATTGAGTAGAATGTACCCTCAGGGTAAACTATCATAATAGGACCGAGCGCACACAGACCGAAACAGCCTGTACGTACTACCTTTACTTCATCGGTAAGACCGTTCTTGTCGATTTCTTCCTGCAGCCTTTTTGCTATCTTATCACTGCCTGAAGAAGTACATCCGGTACCACCGCATATCAATACTTGTGAACGATACATATATTAATTTCCTTTCAGATTTTACATAGCGGAGTTTATCGTGTACTTCGTTACAACGTTGCCGCCGATAATGTGCTGTTCGATAACTTCAACAGCTTTTTCAGGTGTCATCTTTACATAAGTGACCTTTTCCTTGCCGGGTGCTGTTACTTCGACTATGGGTTCATACTGACAAAGACCGATACAGCCTTCCTGTATTACCATTACGTCCTTTATTCCTTTTTCCTGTATCCCGTCGGAAAATGCTTTGAGCACAGGTCTTGCACCTGCCGCAATTCCGCAGGTTGCCATTCCGACAACGATCTTTGTGCAGTCTGTCGCTTCGTTTCTGAGATTAACAAGCGCCTGCATCTTGTCGCGGATAGCAGCTAATTCTTCAAGAGATTTCATATCTTAAAATTATCCTTTCGTGGTGTTAGTATTTCTTGCCGCCGCTTACTTCGGCTGTATTATCGTCAAGATAACGGGTTAAAAACACCGTTACTTCCGGTAAATCTATCGGTACATTGCCGAGTATTTTCTTTAACTGTCTTGTGTCAAGAGTAAAGCTTCTTTCATCAACCGAATAGTTGTATATAAAATCTATACGGCAGTTTGTATCTATAAGCGATATGAGCGTATCTGTCATATTGCCGAGCGGAATTCTGTCAATGCTTGACAGTACGAAAACAGCCTTTACGGCAGTGCCTTTTTCTTTTTCCGAGCTTATCTCAAAGCTGCCGCCGGTCATTTCAGATGCGGCTTTGAAAAAAGGCACTCCGAATCCGTTTTTTCTCTTTGTTCTTGTTGTATAGAACGGATCAACGGCTTTTGACAGCTCTTCATCTGACATACCGCAACCGTTGTCTTTTATAACTACGGCAAGAGTATCAGATTTGCTGTCAATGCTGACGGTTATTTCTATAGCAGAAGCCCGTGCGCTGATTGAATTCTGTACAATATCAAGAATGTGAAGAGAAATTTCAGGAAACATTATTCTGTATATTTAGCCAGAATACCATCAATCTGGTCAACTGTAAGCTTTCCGTAAACGTCATCGTTTACTGTCATTACGGGAGCAAGTCCGCAGGCACCTATGCAACGGCAGGCGTCAAGAGAGAAGATGCCGTCCTGTGTGCATTTGCCGTCCGAAATTCCGAGCTTTTCGGAGAGCTTTGCAAAAATATCGCCTGAGCCTTTAACATAGCAGGCTGTACCAAGACAGACAGAAATTTTGTACTTGCCCTTAGGATAAAGTGAGAATTGCGAGTAAAATGTGGAAACACCGTATACCTTTTCAAGCGGTATTTCCATTTCTTCGGCTATTATTGACTGAACCTCAATAGGCAGATAGCCGTAGATTTCCTGAGCCTGCTGGAGTACCGGCATAAGCGCACCCTGCTGACCCTTGTGCTGACCGATCATCTCACGCAGAGCTTTTTCCTGCTCAGGTGTGCCGTTGAACGGTACGGTAGTTTTTTCTTTGGAACCCATTATATAACCTCCTTGGATTTGACCCGCAATTCTTGCCGATTCACGGGGGATATGTCAATTATAACATATTTGTTATGAAAATTTCACTATATATTTGTACTCAAATTTTCCGCCGTACTTTGTTGATTATGCACTAATCGATAATTTGATATCGGATAAATTTACTCTATTATTACCTAAAAACCGTCATTTTCTACAAATTTCTCAGTCTAATTTCAACTTTACATAAGGGTCAGATTGTGATATAATAACACTATGATTTGTGCATATTGCATATAACACGGCATGAATCGCAACAATCGGTAAAGGCAGGTTTCACAAATGACGGTCGGACAGCTTATAAGAAAAGGATTGTTCGGAGTGCTTAACAGCGGTAACGAAGACAGTGTTATAAATAATGTGTTTTCGTGCGACCTGTTAAGCCTTGCGATGACCAAAGATCTTGACGGCTGTGCATGGTTTACCGTTATAGGAAACGTAAATACGATAGCCGTAGCGGCACACACTGGTGCGTCCTGTGTTGTGCTTTGCGAAAAGGTAAAACCGGATGCCGACGCTTTGCTAAAAGCGCAGGAGCATAATATTGCTCTGTTCGTTTCGGATAAACCTGTTTTTGATTCGGCGGCGGAGCTTTATGCCTTTACGGATGTGTAAAATAAATAAGGGAGATTTCAAAATGAGCGATTTCACAAACTTTGCGGTATATCACATTTATCCTCTCGGATTCTGCGGTTGCCCCAAGACAAACGATTATTCGGAGAACACCGAAAACAGACTTAAAAAGATAGAGGACGCTATTCCTCATATAAAGGAAATGGGCTTCAACGCTATATATTTCGGACCTGTGTTCCAGTCGGTAGCACACGGATATGATACTGTTGACTATACAAAAATAGACAGCAGACTCGGCACAAACGCTGATTTTGCCGCACTTTGCAAAAAGCTGCACGAAAACGACATCAAGGTAATACTTGACGGCGTGTTCAACCACGTCGGCAGAGATTTCACAAAATTCGTTGAGGTCAGAAACGGCAACAACAGTTATCGTGACTGGTTCCATATCAATGACGGAAATTCCTGCTATAATGACGGCTTCTGGTACGAGGGCTGGGAAGGACATTACGAGCTTGTAAAGCTAAATCTGTACAACCCCGCAGTAAAGGAATACTTAAAGGAGGTCATCACAGGGTGGGTTAAGGAGTTCGATATTGACGGACTTCGCCTCGATGTTGCGTACTGCCTCGACCTTAATTTCCTGAAGGAACTGCACGGTCATTGCAAGTGGCTGAAAAACGATTTCTGGCTGATGGGCGAAACACTCCACGGCGATTACAACCGCTGGATGAATCCCGAAATGCTTGACAGCGTGACCAATTACGAATGCTATAAGGGCTTGTTCTCCAGCTTCAACGACCTTAATATGTTCGAGATAGCGCATTCGCTCAACCGCCAGTTCGGAAAAGAGCAGTGGTGTCTTTATACAGGAAAGCTCCTTTACAGCTTTGTTGACAATCACGATGTTTCACGAATAGCCACAATGCTTAACAATAAGCGTCAGCTTCCCGTGATTTATCCGCTCCTGTTCACGATGCCCGGCATACCCGGTGTTTATTACGGCAGTGAGTACGGCATAGAGGGTGACAAGCACAACGGCGATGACGCTCTGCGTGTTGAATATAACGAGGAAAAGTTCAGGGCTGAGGGCATAGCCGATCTCACAGCCGAGATCACTGCGCTGTGTAATCTGCGTACCTCCTCAAAGGCGCTCGCTCACGGCGATTATACACCCTTACAGCTTTTAAACAGACAGTTCTCGTTCAGACGTGACTGTGACGGCGAAACTGTTGTAACGCTTCTTAATATAGACGATAATCCGTTTGATTTCAATCCCGGTATTTCCGGTGAATTCACTGATGTGCTTACAGGAAAGAAGATAGATTTATCGGGCAGTGTTCATCTTGACGGATGCAGTGCCGTAGTAGCGGTGAATAAATGATTAAAGCGGTAATATTCGATATGGACGGTACGCTGCTTGACAGCGAAAGGATAGGGCTTAAGGCGTGGCAGTATGTGATTGATAAGTACAGCTTGCCGTTTGACCTTTCGCTCCCGTACCGTTCTATCGGACTGAATTATGATTCGATGAAGACCCTCTTTCTTTCCGAGCTTGGCGGGGATTACCCATTTGATAAATACTGGGGATACGCAAAGCAGTATTTTGCGCAATACGAAGAGAAGAACGGCATACCGGTAAAGCCCGGCTTCGATGAGCTTTGCACATATCTTAAAGCAAATAAAGTCGGAATGTACGTTGCCACCTCTACATATCACGCTTCTGCGGCTAAGGAGCTTGAGCATTCGGGTATACTCGGATATTTTGACGGAATTATCGGCGGCGATGAGATAACAAGAGGAAAACCCGACCCGGAAATATTTATAACAGCCGCCGAAAAGACTGGCTTTGACAAGTCGGAATGTCTTATTGTCGAGGACAGCTCAAACGGCATCAGGGCTGGCATAGCGTCGGGTATACGGACGGTGTTCATAAAGGATATAGTAGATGTGCCGTCGGAAATTACCGAAAAGGTTTTTGCAAGTTGCGACGATTTATCGGGAGTTATCGGAATAATCACGCAAATTCGGTGATATTATCTGTTTTGCTTGCATTTATACGTTTCGTGTGGTATAATCAAATATTATGACGAAATGAAAAGGATGATGTAAATGCCGATTAAAATACCGAATAATCTGCCGGCTTTCAGCACGCTTGTCAACGAGAATATTTTCGTTATGGCTGATGAAAAAGCATCACGACAGGACATAAGACCGCTGAAGGTCGCTATAGTAAACCTTATGCCTACAAAGATAGTTACCGAAACACAGCTTTTAAGGCTGCTCAGTAACACTCCCTTGCAGGTGGATATTACTCTTGTGAAAACGGAAACCCACAATCCGAAAAACACCTCGCAGGAGCATCTTGTGAACTTCTACACCACCTTCAATCAGATAAAGGAGCAGTATTTTGACGCACTTATTATAACCGGTGCGCCCGTTGAATTGCTCGACTTCAACTCCGTCCATTACTGGAAGGAGCTGTGCGATATAATGGAGTGGAGTAAAACTCACGCATTCAGCACGGTGCATATCTGCTGGGCGGCATTTGCAGGACTGTACTATCATTACGGTATTCAGAAGCAGGTGCTTGACAAGAAGATGTTCGGCATCTTCCCCCATAAGATAAATGCGATCAACCACCCGCTTCTCAAGGGCTTTGACGATATTTTTATGGTACCCCATTCACGTTATACAGGTGTAAAGATGGAAGATATTGAAACTAATCCTAATCTTGCACTGCTTGCCTATTCGGACATTGCGGGAGCGTATATCGTTGCAGACCGCACGAACAGACAGATTTTTATCACAGGTCACGCCGAGTACGACAGGAACACGCTCAAGGATGAGTATATGCGTGACGTGGAAAAGGGCATACCGATAGAAGTGCCGTATAACTATTTCCCCGATGATAACCCTAAGCTGACGCCGCACTTTACTTGGCGTGGTCACGCAAGCCTTATGTACTCAAACTGGCTCAACTTCTGCGTATATCAGGAAACCCCGTTCGATCTCACAAAGCTTGAACCGCTTGAGTATTAACGTAAATAATAAAAGTCACAGTTTTTTACTGTGGCTTTTCCTTTTCTGCTTTACCGGAGGTGTCTATGAATCGTTACGACGAACTGCTGAAACGTTTGCTCGCTGTGTGCGAATCTCAGCCCGAAATAAAGGCGGTAATAATTGTCGGCTCACAGGCAAGAGAAATTTCAAAGGCGGACGAATATTCCGACCTCGATCTGATTATTGCTTGCTCAGAACCTCAAATATTGCTTTATGAAAATAATATAATAGGCAAACTGGGTAAGCCCGTATATTCGTTTGTTGAAGATACCTTTGCAGGAGAAAAAGAACGCCGTATCCTATTTGAAAAATCTCTTGATGTCGATGTGATTGTTATGTCAGAGGACAGCCTTGTAAATCTACTTAAATCACACAATGCCGATTTTATTCTGAATCGTGGTTTTTCGCTTTGTTATGACGCTTGCGGCATATCACAGCTTATATGTAAATCACCAAAAATCACACCCTGTGATTTTACCGCTTTATCAGAGGAAAGTTTCCGTAATATTACAAATGATTTTATGTTCCATACCGTGTGGGCGGAGAAGAAAATCAGACGTGGAGAGCTTTGGACAGCGATAATGTGCGTGAACGGCTATCTCAAGACAAAACTGATCATAATTATTGAGATGTATGAACACTGCGTTCACGGCACCGCTTACGATACATGGCATAACGGCAGAATGGCAGAGCAGTGGGCAGAGCCGTTCATCGTCGATAAGCTTGGCGATTGCTTTTCCCGCTATGATGCGGACGACCTGCTCTCCGCCCTTACAGCCACAAGAGAGCTGTTCCTGACCCTCGCCAAAGAGTGCGCCTCAGCTTACGGCTACACTACCGGCATACCCGAAATCGACAGCTGAATACAGCAAAGCCGCAGACCGCTTTATCGCAGGTCTGCGGCTGTTTTGTTTACTTTTCGCAGAAAAGCTCTATCTGCTCGCCGAGCGGTCCGTAGCAGAAAGCAATCCTTGCTACAAGCGGATTCTCGGCAGGAATGTAAATGTTTTTCGGCTTTACGAATACCTCATATCCGGCTTTTTCAATCCTGTCTGCAAGCTCGTCCACATCTGTCACGCTGAGTGCGAAATGCCTTATTACGCCTTGCGGCAAGTCACTTTCGGCATTTGAGAAAACCTCGATTATGCCGTTTCCCGTATCAAACATAACCCCGATGGGATTATCCCAATCGGGACCCCACTGTCTTACTATCATCATACCGAGGGTTTCGGTGTAGAAAGCGATAACCTTTTTAAGCTGTTCGCCCTTACTGCATTTGAATGAAACGTGGTGTATACCTGTTACCATTTCTTACTCCTTATTTCTATGGCAGGTCTTTATCCAACCTGTAATGCCGTTTGGAATTTTATCACAATACGGCGCTCCGTCATCATAGATAAGGTTCGCCTGTACCTGTGTAATCATACAGTGCTGACCCATCTCTATTCCGAAAAACAGCGAAGCGACGCCGTGGTCGCCGTTTCTTGTCCATTCGGGAGTATAGCAGATTCCGTTTTTCATTGTTGAGATGTAGTCATAGATTTCGCTGTATTCCTTTTTATAGCAACCGAATTCATCGTGTCTGCCACAGGCATAAAGCACATTTACGCCGTTTTTTTCAAGCGTTTCAAGCTGACTGATAGAAGGCATGAATCCTGAAGAAACGGGTATACAGCCGTCAAATAGTTCAGGATAGTTTAGTACCATTCCCCATGTCATATATCCGCCTGAAGAACCACCTGCGATAATTATGTCAGAAATCGGATTGTCGTTGACTGTCTTGTTTATAATGTCTTTGAGATAAGGAAAATACTTTTCGTTCCAGCTGTCGCACAGTTCTCCGTTTTCATCTTTCTTTTCGTTCGCCAGAGGCACAAGTATAAAAGCACCACCATCCATTTTCTGTTGATAATCAGCAGTTGCAAACATTTCGCCGCCGCTGTGCGATATACATATTCTTCCGTCAAATGAGTTTGTTGCACCGTGAATAAATACAAGAAGCGGATATTTACCGCATTGACGGATAGCTCCGTTTTTTGTCGGATTGTACAGATAATATGTAATATCACCTGTTTTTTCGGCAGGAAAAGTGAATTTCTCGAATTTATCACGTTCCGTTCCGCCGACATAAGAAGGCTTGTAGCTTATAAAATCTTCTTTTCCGAGATACTTTTCCCATTCCGGTCGGACGTTGTCAACCTTTGTTTTATTGCTGAATTCTGTTACTTTCATCTTTCCTCCTTGTATTAGTTAAGGCAATACCGATATAAAGTTCGGTATTGCCTTAATTCTATGTTATTACAGCTGTACCGGCTCTATCTTCCATATCTCCTTGGCGTAATCGCTTATCGTTCTGTCCGAGCTGAACTTGCCTGAGAAGCACATATTAGCCCAGCACTTTCTTGCAAAGTCAAGACGTGCGTTTGCGTAGTCGCTGTTTGCCTTCAGCTTTGCCTCAACGTAGGATTCAAGGTCGCCGAGCAGGTAGTAATGATCGGGAACGTGCCAGCTTGCGCCGTCTGTCAGAGCAAAGTAAAGCTCCTTGAAATCGCCAGTTCCGCCATCGCTCACCGTGCCGTCAATAAGCGTATCAAGCACACGCTTGATTTTCGGGTTCTTGCTGACGAGCTTTCTCGGGTCATAGTCCTTCATTATCTTTTCAAGCTCCTCAACCCTTGCTCCGAAGATGTAGTTGTTGCTTTCGCCTGCCTCCTGTACTATCTCTACATTTGCACCGTCATATGTGCCGAGAGTAACAGTGCCGTTGAGCATAAACTTCATATTACCCGTACCGGACGCTTCTGTTCCTGCGGTAGAGATCTGCTCTGAAATATCGGCGGCAGTAACCAGCTTTTCCGCATAGGAAACGTTGTAATTCTGCACGAATACGACCTTTATCAGCTTGTTGACTTCTTCATCGGCATTGATAAGCTTACCGATTTCGTTTATATACTTGATGATAGCCTTTGCCCTCATATATCCGGGAGCGGATTTTGCACCGAAAATAAACGTGGTCGGGTAGAAGTTCTTTATGCTTCCGTCCTTGATACCAAAGTAGATATAAAGGATGCTGAACGCATTGAGAAGCTGCCTCTTATATTCATGCAGACGCTTTATCTGAATATCGAAAATGCTGTTTGTATCGACTTCGATTTCGTCCTTGGATTTCATATACTCGGCAAGCTGATTTTTCTTTTCCTGCTTTATGTCCATGAATCTCTGCATCATGTTGTTGTCACCACGAAGCCTTTCAAGCGTTTTCAGCCTTGAAAGGTCTGTCACCCACGAATTATCACCGAGCTGTTCGGTGATAAGAGAAGATAATTCTTTGTTGCAAAGGGCAATCCAGCGTCTTGGGGTGATGCCGTTTGTCTTGTTCTGGAACTTCTCGGGGAAAAGCTGATACCAGTCCTTTAAAACATCGTTCTTAAGTATCTCGGTATGGAGCGCCGCAACGCCGTTTGTGTAGCTTGAGCAGTAAACCGCCATCTTAGCCATATGTACAACACCGCCGGAAATCATCTTCATATAGTCGGTCTTGCCCTTGGGCATATCCTTTGCGTACATTTCGGCAACGAAAGCCTCGTTTATCTGTAAAATAATATCGTAAATTTGGGGCAGGACTTCCTTTACTATATCAAGTCCCCACTTCTCCATAGCCTCAGCCATTACGGTGTGGTTTGTGTAGTTGAATGTCTTCTTGGCAATTTCAAGAGCCTTTTCAAATGAAAGTCCTTCGTTATTTACAAGTATTCTTATAAGCTCGGGGATAGATATAACGGGGTGGGTATCGTTAAGCTGGATAGTTACCTTTTCGTACAGCTTTTCAATGTCGTATCCTGCCGCCTTGTGCTTTTTCACAATATCGGCAAGAGAAGCCGCACAGAAGAAATACTGCTGTTTGAAACGGAGAATCTTGCCCTCTCTTGTATCATCGTTGGGATAAAGCACTCTTGAAATATCCTCAGCCTTTATCTGCTCTATGCTTGCGTTTACATAGTCCTGTGCATTGAACTTGAGAAAATCAAATGTATTCACAGGCTCAGCCTGCCACAGACGGAGCGTGCCTATGTTCTTTGTGCCGTATCCGATGATTGGCATATCATAGGGAACTGCTACTACTGTCTGATCAGCAAAGCTGATCGTAACCTTGTCGCTTTCGTTTCTTCTGCTCCACGGGTCGCCGTACTTAGTCCAGTCGTCAGCCTCTTCTTTCTGAAAACCGTCAACAATAGACTGCTTGAAAAGGCCGTACTTATAGCGTATGCCATAGCCGTCAAGAGGTAATGACAGGGTAGCGGCGCTGTCTAAAAAGCAAGCCGCAAGTCTGCCAAGACCGCCATTTCCGAGTGCGGCGTCTTCAATTTCTTCAAGGTCGGACAGCTTTGCACCGAGGGAAGAAAGGACATCTCTTGCATCGTCTTCAATACCAAGGCAGAGAAGATTGTTATAGATTGCTCTTCCTACTAAAAATTCGGCTGAGAAATAGCAAGCTCTGCGTGTGGCAAGATGAGCCTTTCTGCTGTCTTTCCATACGGGTGCGATCTGCTTCATTATTGCAGATGAAAGCGCTTCGTGTAACTGATAGGGCTGTGCCTTATCGGCTGAAACCTCATACTTGTCGAACAGTACCGATTCGATATCGGATTTAAGTAATTCCTTGTTCATAGTTCCTCCAAAAATCATATATCTGTTAATATGCCTATAACGGCATTTGACACCAGAAATCCCTCAGGCGTAAGACGTATAGCCTTATCGTCTGCTGTGTACAGCTTATCGGGGATAAGTCTGCATTTTTTTAATATATCCTCTTTTGATATTCCGAAACGTTCTTCGGCAGTTTTAAAATCAAGTCCTTCACAAAGCCTTAGTTTCAGCATTGCCCATTCTTCATAGTCGCCGCATTCACGCTCTGTTATGACAGCTGGCTGAACCTCGCTTTCGATAAACGCTTTCAGGTCACGCCCGACAGCGAAACGTTCTCCATTGAAATAAGAATGTGCGGCAGGACCTATGCCGAGATATTCCTCGCACCGCCAGTATCTGAGATTGTGTCTGCTTTCCATACCCGGTTTCGCAAAATTGCTTATCTCGTATTGTTTATATCCTTTTTCGGCAAGACGGCTTACCGTTTCAAGATAAATATTTGCATATCCGTCATCATCGGGGAGTGTAAGCTGTTTTTTTGCATACGGCGTGCCCGGCTCGATTTTCAGCATATACGCCGAAATATGGCTTAGCGGCAGGAAAGTCATATAGTTTATCGTTTCAATAAGACTGTCGCTTGTCTGAAAAGGTATTCCGAGCATTATGTCGCCCGAAATATTGTCAAATCCTGCTTTGTATGCCATTTTTACAGCATCTGCGCCGACCTTGCTGTTATGCCTTCTGCCGAGCGCTTTAAGCTCGTTATCAATACCGCTCTGCAAGCCGAATGAAACTCTGTTCACGTTGTGTGCTTTTAATGAACAAAGTGCGTTTTCATCGGTACAGCAAGGATTTGCTTCAACGGTAATTTCTGTGCCTGAGGCGATGTACGGCTGAATTTCGTCCATAATATCACATATCTCACGCCAAAGCAGTATAGGAGTTCCTCCTCCGAAATACACAGTGTCAAATCTGAGCATATCGTTCTGCGACAGATAGTAGCGCAGATTTCTTATTACAGCGTCCTTGTATCGCTTTGCCGTGTCACTGTCATAAGCTACCGAGTAGAAGTCGCAGTAGGGGCATTTCGACAGACAGAACGGGATATGGATATAAAGCCCTTTATTCATCGAGCTTAAGCACTGCCATAAACGCTTCCTGCGGAACTTCGACGCTGCCGAGCTGACGCATGCGTTTTTTACCCTCTTTCTGCTTTTCGAGCAGTTTCTTCTTACGGGTAATATCGCCGCCGTAGCACTTTGCAAGCACGTCCTTACGCATAGCCTTTACGGTTTCTCTTGCAATAATTTTACCGCCGACCGCCGCCTGAATAGGTACTTCAAACAGCTGACGGGGAATGTTATCCTTTAATTTTTCGGCAATCTTTCTTGCTCTTGCATAAGCCTTATCCGCATGAACAACGAACGAGAGCGCATCGACAACCTCGCCGTTAAGGAGTATATCAAGCTTTACAAGACGTGACGGAACAAATCCCGACATTTCGTAATCATAGCTTGCATAGCCCTTTGTGCGTGATTTCAGAGCGTCGAAGAAATCGTATACTATTTCGTTCAGCGGAAGATCGTAGTGCATCTCAACACGGTTAAGATCAAGGTATTTCATATCCTTGAATGTGCCTCGTCTTTCCTGACACAGATCCATTATACTGCCGACATACTCAGACGGAGTGTAGATATTCGCCTTTACCATAGGCTCTTCCGCCACTTCGATTTCTGACGGGTCAGGGTAGTTCGTGGGGTTATCAATAAATATCGTTTCGCCGTCTGTCTTTGTTATCTTGTATACAACAGACGGTGCGGTGGTAACAAGGTCAAGATTATATTCACGTTCAAGTCGTTCCTGAATGATTTCCATATGCAGAAGTCCTAAGAATCCGCAACGGAAACCGAAGCCGAGCGCTATAGAGGTTTCTGGCTCGAATGTAAGCGAAGCATCGTTAAGCTGGAGCTTTTCCAGAGCGTCACGCAGATCGCCGTATTTTGCACCGTCGGCGGGATAGATACCGCTGTATACCATCGGATTTACGTTACGGTAGCCTGCAAGGGCTTCTTTTGCAGGGTTGCTCACAAGAGTGACCGTATCGCCGACCTTTGTATCGCCTATCGACTTTATAGATGCGGCTATATATCCGACCTCTCCTGCACGCAGTTCATTTGCGTTTTCGAGGTTTTTGGCACCCATATATCCTACGTCTACAACATCAAACTCAGCGCCGGTCGCCATCATTTTTATCCTGTCGCCCGGTCTTAATGTGCCGTCCTTTATTCTTACATAAACGATAACGCCCTTATATGCGTCGTAGTAGCTGTCAAAGATAAGCGCTTTCAGAGGAGCGTCAGGATCACCCTTGGGAGCGGGAACGTTCTTTACAACCTGCTCCATTACTTCCTTTATGTTTATGCCCATCTTTGCGGAAATAAGCGGAGCTTCATCGGCAGGTATGCCTATTACTGTTTCGATTTCTTCCTTTACCTCATCGGGATGGGCGGAGGGAAGATCTATTTTATTGATAACCGGAACAAGCTCAAGGTCCTGTTCGATTGCAAGATAGGTGTTGGCAAGAGTCTGCGCCTCAATTCCCTGTGTTGCGTCTACTACAAGTATTGCGCCCTCGCAGGCGTTGAGCGAACGTGATACTTCATAGTTGAAGTCAACGTGACCGGGTGTATCTATAAGATTGAAAACGTAGGTTTCGCCGTCATCGGCTTTGTATCTCAGCCTTACCGCACGGGCTTTGATTGTGATGCCTCTTTCACGCTCAAGATCCATATTGTCCAGTATCTGTTCTTCCATTTCTCTGTGTGCGACCGTTTCGGTCTGTTCGAGTATTCTGTCCGCCAGAGTGGACTTTCCGTGATCTATGTGTGCAATGATACAGAAGTTGCGTATCTCCTGCATATAGTCTTTATCTGCCAAGCTAAAAATCCTTTCCTTTAATAAAAAATCGTTCATTCCATAAAATTATAGCATAATTCCCGACAAAAAGCAAACTATATTTATATATAGATACTCAGCTTGTAGAAAAAGTTTGTTTCTATAATAATAGAGCAAATTTACTATCCCTATCCCCAAACCCCTTCCCCGTGGGAAGGGGCTATATTACTGGGGCTACCGCCCCTAGACCCTGTTGGGGGCTACGCCCCTCAACCCCTTTTTAGATAACGATAGAGATTTTTGACAACCTGTATATTTATATAATATATCAATACTGTTTTTAAGAGGGCAAAAAATGAGCGATATGTTATCATACGAGGCTGTACAGCTTAAAAAGCTGCTTGCTGATGAAAAAACGATAAAAAATAAATATATAAAAGCGGCTGAATCTGTCTCTGACCCACAGCTTAAAGAAAAGCTACAGAAATGTGCGGCTGTGCACAGCAGTCACGTCAGCGTTATAGAAGGGCTTACAGGTGAAGCAAATGACAGATGAAAAAGTCACTCTCAATGAACTGCTGAAAGCTGAAAATTCGCTTGCCGGAAAATACGCTGTTATGTTATGTTCTGCTGTAAGCAGCGATATCCGCACAAAGCTTACATTCAACCAGCGTGGCATAAACGAAGCGGCATCGTTTATTATTGACGAAATGAATTCACGGGGGTGGAACGTGCCGAAAAGCGTATTGCCGCCGAAAAACTAAAGTTTCCGTCCTTCCTGCCGATATACTTTACAGAAGGTCAATGAAGAGGTAAGGAAAGGGTGGTATTATTATGTCTGCCGTAAACACAAATTATGAATACAAGCCTGCTTACAGCGTAAGTGCAACGGACAAAGCCGACAAGTCAAAGGAAACCTCAACGGTCAAACTCAGCACGGATGCACAGAAATATCTTGAACAGCTTAAAGACAAATATAAGAACGTTGATTTTATCGTGGCTGATTTTTCTTCGGATGAGGAGGCACAGAAGCATCTCGCAGCAGGAAAGGGCGAGTATAACTGCGTCATAACTCCTGATACTCTTGAAAAAATGGCTACGGACGAAACCGAAAGAGCTAAATTCGAGGGTATTATCGATAAGGCTATTGGCGAACTGCCCGAAATAAGAAAACAGCTCGGCGATGATTCTGAGAATGTTACAAAGCTCGGCATCAGCGTTGACAGTGAGGGCAACGTTTCGTATTACGCACTTATAAAGGAAAGCCTTAAAAAGAACGAAAACGTTGAAAAAGCCAAAGAAAAAGCCGCCGAAAAAAAGGCGGAGGAGGCTAAGAAAGAGGAAAAAGAGGAATATGAGGAACGGCTTGTGACAGCTTCTTCGGTAGAAGAACTGATAAAGCTGATTAAGGCGGCATATTCCGGGAAATCCGACGACCGCTTTGAAAAGAGCGATAAGAATGACGATGCGCTTAAAATCGACAGGGTAGAGTTTAACGGTAACAAGACACAGACAGCTTATGAACAGTATGTTCCGACTGCCGTACCGCAAGAAAAGCACCCATTTGACTTCAAGGCATAAAACAACAGATTCGTTAAGGCATAAGGACACTGCGTTTAGGTGTCCTTTTTTGTTGCCCTGACAGCGGCGTCAACCGCATATTCTTGTCCTTTTCGTAATAGAATTTAAGCGGAAAGGACTGATTATTTGAAAAACACCTATGTAAAAAATACAGCGATACTGTTTGTGTCAATGGTAATCAGCAAGATAATCGGAGCCGTGTTCAAGATACCGCTGACCAATATACTCGGTGGCGTCGGTATGGGCTACTATTCTACCGCATACAGCCTGTACACCCCGATATTTGCAATGACTGCGGCGGCAATTCCGACAGTAATAATCAAAACCGTTGCTGATAACATCGCACTCGGCAGATTTGCAAACGCAAACAAAGTCCTGCGCACGGCGATAATGACATTCGGCTCTGTCGGGGCATTAGGAAGTGCGCTCATTCTCATTCTTGCAAAACCGTTTTCGGACTATGTCGCTCAGTCGCCGCAGAGCGTATGGGGAATTATGATAATAGCGCCGTCTGTATGTCTATGCTGTATTTCGTCGGTTTATAAGGGTTATTATGAGGGTTGCTGTAATATGATGCCGTCTGCCGTTTCGCAGGTTGCAGAGTCGGTTTGCCGTGCGGTTGTAGGGCTTGGCGCATCTTATTTTATTCTTGATCACGGGATAAAATGCTTTGACAACAGCAAGGCGATATTCGGCACTTTAGCCGATAGCAGAACGCAGGCTATTGATATCATAATGCCGTATGCCGCAGCAGGTGCTGTTCTTGCCGTTACCGCAAGCGAGCTTTGTGCGCTTGTCTGTCTGCTTGTCAGAAAGAAGCTGTGCCGAAAAGTGATCGACATACATAAAGGCGACACCTCGACAGACGCAACAATCAGAATAGTGCGTGAACTGCTGAAGAGCTGTATACCGGTTGCAGCGGCGGCTGTTGTAATAAACCTTTCATCGTTCATCGACCTTATCACTATACCGAGATGCCTTAATTATGCGGTTTCATGCGACCCTGAGTATTTCAGAACCTGTTTTTCGGATATTATAAACTCTCAGGGTGGGCAGGTAAAACTTGCAAACTTTATGTACGGAAGCTATACGGGGTTGTCGTGGACGATGTTCATGCTGATACCGTCATTTACCGCAATGTTCGGAAGAAGCGCGCTTCCTCAGATAGCAGGGGCTTGGACGCTTAATAATAAAGCAGAGTTTGAACGCAAGGTTTCGGTGGTTCTGCGTTCTAATTTTATGATAGGTTTTCCGCTGTATCTCGGACTTTCTGCTATGAGTCCGTATATACTCGGTTTTCTGTTTTCGGGCAGACAGCAGGAGGTTGAAGTAAGCGTTCTTCCGCTGTTTATCCTGGGACTTGGCGGAGTTTTCCTTACCTTGTCGTCTACTTTCATTTCCGTTTTTCAGGTCATAGGACGTTCTGACCTTCCGATAAAACTTATGTTACCGGGCTGTGCGCTTAAGCTTGTCATAAACGTATTTACAATATCTGTTCCCGGGATAAATATCAGCGGTGCGGCTGTGTCAACCGTAGCGATGTATGCGTTTGTCGCTCTCGGCGGATATTTTGCCCTCGAAGCGGTAACAGGTATAGATTTTCACATTCTGCGGAAAATGTTATTACCGCTTATTGCCGGAATTATATGCGCTGTGACCGCTTATCTGTGCGAGAATATTCTTTTTGAGCAGTCGGGTGCGTTTATAAGGTTGTTCATATCAATCGGTGCAGGCGGTTTTATTTATATAATTTTACTGATATTATTCAACGAAATCAATATAAAATCACTGCTAAATCGACAAAAACGAAAAAATTGCGGAAATAGCCTTGATATATGACAGATTTTAGTGTATTATTATATGAGCGCACAGCGCCGGTTTTATAAAGCCGATTTTATTTAGGAAGTGTATATTTTGGACTTTAAGTTTAAAGATAAGTACGACATAAACGATCTTATTGAAGTTACCCGTATCCTGAGAAGCGAGAACGGCTGTCCGTGGGATAGAGAGCAGGATCACAAGTCAATCCGTATGAATGTCCTTGAAGAGGCATATGAGGTTATGGAAGCAATCGATGCGGATGATGCCGCAATGCTGAAAGAAGAGCTCGGCGATCTGCTTTTCCAGGCAGTTTTCCATTGTCAGATAGAAACGGAACGCGGCAGATTTGAGTTCAACGATATATGCGATGATGTCACAAAGAAGATGATCTACCGTCACCCTCACGTTTTCGGTGATGTGAAAGTAGATAACAGTGACGATGTACTCAAAAACTGGGATCAGCTGAAGAAGAAATCAAAGCATCAGGACACTGTCGCTGATACTCTTGACAGCGTTCCTATGGTTCTTCCTGCGCTTATGAGAGGTCAGAAGGTGTTTAAGCGTGCGTCTAATGCAGGCGTGGAGCTTGGCAGCACACATGAGGCGCTTGAACTTGTAAAGGATAGATTGGATAGCCTTGAGTTAGCTATAAATGACAAAAACGAAGAACTGACAGAAGATAAATTTGGAGAACTTTTACTCTCTTGTTGTAATTTATCGCGTTTTATCAAAAAAGATTGTGAAAAAGCCTTGACTTTTGCTGTAAATAAGTTTATAATGCGTTTTAGAGAGCTTGAGAGTAATGCGAAGTCGCAAGGCAAAACGCTCGACAATCTGTCAGATGAGCAGATAAAAGCGCTGTTTTTAAATTCTGATTAACCGTAAAGCAATTAGTCGGTTGACCGTATTACGTCTATAAGCTTTTAGCTTAAATATTAATAAAAATTTTTGGAGGATTACTCAAATGACAAAGGCAGAATTAGTTACAATGGTTGCTGAAAAGGCTGACCTTACAAAGAAGGATGCAGAAAAGGCTATCTCCGCTGTAGTAGACAGCATCTCTGAGACACTTGCAAAGGGTGAAAAGATCCAGCTTGTTGGTTTCGGTACATTTGAAGTTCGTGAGCGTGCAGCTCGTGAGGGTGTTAACCCCCGTACAGGCGACAAGATCAAGATTGCTGCTTCTAAGGTTCCCGCTTTCAAGGCAGGCAGTGCTTTAAAGGATGCAGTTGCTAAGTAATTAAGTCTGATTCAATAGCGGAGGCAGTATTATTACCGCCTCCGTTTTTTATTTTAAATCTGTGAAAGGACTTTCTATGAGACTTGACAAATATCTGAAAGTATCCCGTCTTATTAAGAGAAGAACTGTTGCAAATGAGGCTTGCGACGCCGAAAAGGTTTCTGTAAACGGCAAGCCTGCCAGGGCTTCATATGATGTAAAAGTCGGCGATGAAATAGAGATCAATATGGGCAAAAGCCCGCTCAAGATTCGTGTTTTAAAGGTCGTTGAAGTAGTGGGTAAGGATGGTGCATCCGACCTTTATGAAGTAGTTTAGCATAATCAGGACATCCCCCGAATATTATTTACTACAAAGTAAATAATGAGCGGGGGTATTTTTTTGAACGAAAGACAACAGGTACTGACTTTGACTGACAGAAGAGCGCTGTGCGTAAACGGCGTACTTGAGATAATTTCATACGACAGCGAGTGTATTGTTCTATATACGATTCTCGGTGATATGCGTATAAAAGGCTCGGAACTGGAAATCAGTAATGCCTTTACCGGAAGCGGTAATATAGAGATTAGCGGAAATATATATTCGCTTCATTTCAGTAATAACAGAACAAAGTACGCAGACAATTTCATATCCAGAATTTTCAGATAGAGGTGAGTATATGAACGTCGAGGTATCTCTTGTCTGGCAACTGTCTTGTTTTTCTGTTTGCGGAATGTTACTGGGCGTAGGTTATGAGCTCCTTAGAATTATCAGAACGGTAATACCGCATCACAGCTTTGCGGTTGGAGTTGAGGATACTTTTTATCTTTCATTCTGTGGACTTGTGCTGTTTGGACTTTCCATGGAGATCGGAAACGGCAACTTTCGCGCAACGTATCTGTTGTTTGCCGCTATCGGTTTTATATTATACATTTTTACTGTCGGAAAACTTTTCAGGTTTGTATATACCGTGGTCATAGGGGCGATTAAAAAATTTTTCGGATTTGTATTCGGAAAATTGCTAAAACAGCTCAGAAAAGCGTTTGTATCATTTGTACATAAATTTGCGTTTCCGTTTGTGCAGTTTTACAAAAATATAAATGATAAAATAAAAAGAGCACAGGCAGACTTGAAAAAGCACCGTGAAATATTATATAATAATGATAATAATCTTGAAAGGAACGAAGTTGTAAATGTCGGCAGGATCGAAGGCAAAATCAGGAAAATTCAATAAAGTTATGCTGATACTTGCACCGTTGCTTGTGACGGCACTTGTGATATGTGTGTATAACTTCATCTCTATACAGGTAGAAATTTCGCAGAAGAACGAAGAGCTTGCAAAGCTTACCGCTCAGGTGACGGAAGTAGAAAACGAGAATAAAATGCTCAGCAGATATTCTGAGGAGCAGTACAAAGTCGAATATATCGAAACTATCGCAAGGGATAAGCTGGGCTATGCAAAGCCCGAGGAACGTATATATTATATAGTACCGGCGGATTGATACTGAAAATAAACAAAAAGGCTTTCACTTAAGTTGTGAGAGCCTTTTTTGTATCATATAAGTCCGAAAAGCTGGAATGCTATTATTCCTGCTATGCAGACGATACTTCCTATGATATTAAGAGCCTTTGTGCTTTCCTTACGGATAAGACCTATAAAGAAAAGCGCTACCATTATCATAGGCTGTATGAATGAATAGTTGGTCATACTGGTTGCGATAACGGCATTTTCAAGCACAAGTCCGAGTGCGTTCGGTATTTTGGTCAGCGCTACAAATGCACAGCCCTTCGGCTTGTCTTTTATCATCCTAATCGGGTGAACGAAAGGCGCAAGCACGGCGGCAAGCAGGATAAGTCCGAAAAGCAGGGCAAAGTATGAGGATATGTACGGCGCTGACGCAGTGATTATAAAGCCGTAGCCGAATTTAGAAAGCAGATAGAAGAACAGTGGTACAGCTATTTTCTTATAGCTGATATGCTCTCTCTCCGACCGTGCTATCATAAACAGCCCAACGGCTGTAACCGCAATTGCCAGCAATCTGAGCCAGCTGAACGTGTCAACGGCAGTTATTATATCGGTCGCATAGGACGCAAACAGGCAAAGACCGAGCCACGCCTTAAGCTCGAATGCAGACATCTCGGTAAGCACAAGTGCAGACATCTTGAATTCAAGCAGCTTCGACACCATAATAAGAACAGCCGCAAGCACAGACTGCCAGCAAAGCTGTAAGTGCATATCGGAAAACGGCATAAGCGGCAGTAAAAGCACCGCTGTAGGCAAAGCCATCAGAAAAGTGAACGAATTGCCGTCAAACTTCAGCTTTGCGACGGAGTATTTGTCGCTGAGACCGCAGACGGTGTAACAGGCGACAACGAGAAGCATCAATACCATAACGGTTATTCCTCTTTATTATTATTCATTCTTCTTTATTCTACTATAGTATATTCGAGCATTTCATAGTGCAGCTTTGTGCCTATGTCACTGCCGGGCGGTAAAAGCGCCAGTGCAATAAACAGCGTTTCTCCGCTGATTCTTTCCGTAAGTGTGGCGTATTCTCCGCTTATTTCGGTAATAATGTAATCTTTTGGCTCCATATTTCAGAAACTCTCCTTCTTTTTTGTTTACTAACTGATTTTATCACAAAAAATTAATTATAACAAGCCTTTTTTACTTGAAACTCCTCTTTCGATATGTTATACTATATTTCATCGAAAACGATTACCTTAAAAATGTCGTTTTTAGCTAAAAGAAAAGTAAAAGAACAACAGAAAGAAAAGAAGAAACTATGAGAGATCTGACAAAAGGAAGCATAATCCGGCTTATGCTCCTGTTCAGTCTGCCTATACTGCTCGGCAGTCTGTTCCAACAGGCGTATAATCTGGTCGACATTATAATTGTCGGAAAAAAACTCGGTGAATTATCGCTGTCCGCCGTAGGTTCGACAACGGCGGTGGTGTCGCTTATGTTCAACATTATTAACGGCTTATGCACAGGTTTTGCAATCCCTGTTGCAAAGCACTACGGTGCTAACGATATGAACAAGGTGCGGCGCACGGTTGCAGGAATGATTACATATTCTGCAATCATTACGGCAGTGATCATGACGCTGTGTATAGTGTTTGTCGAGCCGCTGCTTACAGCGCTCAATACGCCGACTGAGATTTTTGAACAGGCAAAGCTGTATCTTACGATAGTGGCAGTCGGACTTATTGTTACGCTGATATATAACCTTGAAGCGAACATTCTTCGTGCTTTGGGCGACAGCGTAGTACCGCTGATAATACTTGTAATTTCAGCCGTGCTGAATGTCGGACTGGATTTTCTGTTCATATTCGGATTCGGTATGGGGGTTGACGGTGCGGCGCTTGCAACGGTTATCGCACAGCTTATCTCTGCTATTGTCTGTTTCGTTTATCTTATCAGAAAATGTCCGTTTTTAAAACTCGGCAAGTCTGATTTCAGGCTTCACGGCGATGAGATAAAAAGCCTTCTTGCTTCGGGGCTTGGAATGGCGCTTATGTATTCGATAGTTGACATAGGCTCGATAGTTCTGCAAAACGGCATCAACGGGCTTGGAACGGGTATAATCTCGGCTCATACCGCCGCCAGAAAGATATTCAGCTTTACTATCATGCCGTTCTCGGCTATCAGCGCAACGCTTGTGACATTTGTAAGCCAGAATCTCGGTGCAGGCAAGTTTGACAGGATAAAGAAAAGCATAAAATACGGTCTGCTGATAGGCTACGGCTGGTCAACGCTTGCGGTGCTTATTGTGTATCTGTTCGGAGAACAGCTTGTGCTTATGATAGCACCTGCGGATAACCGTGAAATTATAGATACGGCGGTCAATTATCTGAGGATAAATGTGCCGTTCTACTATGCTCTGAATACACTTCTGTCGCTGAGATGTACACTGCAGGGTCTCGGAAAGAGTGTTGTTCCGATAGGGGCAAGCCTTGTGGAAATGGCGTGGAAGATAGTGACGGTAATTGCGATAATCCCCGTATGCGGTTATTTCGGCGTATGTATATCCGAACCAATCATATGGACGGCAAGCGGACTTCTCGTTGCGGTTATTGCAATAAAGACGCTCAGGGCGTTTGAGAAAGCGTAATATTGCGTTTTGGATATTTCAATTTTCAGCATTTTAGTTTTTTTGAAAAATATTTCAAATAAATGCAAAAATCGCTTGAAAAGTTGTTAATATAGTTGTATAATAAATACATTAGTAGCGTTAAAGCTAAGAAAGGTTAATTTTATGAACATCTGGCACGATATTGATAACGAAAGAGTAACTCCCAATGACTTTTTAGCTGTCATTGAGATTTCAAAGGGCAGTAAGTCAAAGTACGAGCTTGACAAGAAGACGGGAGTGCTTATACTCGACAGAATACTGTATACATCGACACATTATCCCGCAAACTACGGATTTATCCCTAAGACGCTTGCTGACGACGGAGATCCGCTTGACGTGCTTGTTCTGTGCAACGAGCCTCTTGTTCCGCTTGTGCTTGTACAGTGCTATCCTATCGGCGTTATAAATATGATAGATAACGGAAAGATGGATCAGAAGATAATAGCTATCCCGTTTGAAGATCCCAATTATAACTCCTACAGAAGCATTGAGGGCTTACCCTCACACATCTTTGATGAAATGCTGCACTTCTTCAAGGTATATAAACAGCTTGAGGGCAAGGAAACTGCGGTCAATGAGGTAATGGGTCACAAGGCTGCGGTTGAGATCATCAAGGAATGTATAGCAAATTACGATGAGGTTTACGGTGAAAAGTACAACAACATTGATACTGGCAAGTAAATCTCCACGCAGAATTGAGCTTATGACACTGGCAGGCTTCGATTTTTTATCCGTTCCTGCCGTAAAGGAAGAGAAGATACCGGGCGGTACAGAACCGTCAGACGCAGTGCTTATGCTATCCCGACAGAAAGCAGAGGAGATAGCCGAAAAATATCCGTATAATACGGTTATCGGAGCGGATACTGTTGTGGCGCTCGGTAACGAGATAATGGGCAAGCCTGAGAATGAGCAGGACGCATTTAATATGCTGAAAAAGCTGTCAGGCAAAACACATACGGTACTTACGGGAGTATGCGTAATTTCTCCCGATAAGCAAATAAATTTTTATGAAAAGACCGAGGTGGAGTTCTATCCGCTCGGCGACGAAGAGATACGGCAGTATATAGCAAGCGGTGAGCCTATGGACAAAGCGGGCGCTTACGGCATCCAGGAAAAGGGCGCTATGTTTGTAAAACGTATAAACGGCGATTTCTACAACGTTGTAGGATTGCCTGTAGCACGGCTTGCAAGAGAACTGAACGCTCTCACAGAAAAATAATCTTCAGTGAAAGGACGCAAAGGTATGTTATTTTTGAACAACGCATTTACAAAAGATATTACGGAGTACGACGGAGAAGTGCTCAAGGAAGTAAAAACCGTAGACGGAAAGATATATCTTTCAAACGGCGCTATCATTAAAGAGGGTGTTGTCGGAAAATTCTTCGACATTGCCACTAATGACAAATACGGTACTGTATTTGAGGCCGGCGGTCCCGATGAGATCGGTCCTATCGTTGGATTCGCTCCTGTTACGGGCGATTCCGCTCCCGATTATTTCGCATTCTGATTATCGAAGCTAAATAAACTGCGGCAGAGCAATACACTTTGCCGCTTTTTTCTTTTCCGTTTTTATGACTTTGGTTGGATTTGCCGTTTTTATAAACTAATTTTTGAATTTTATGCCGAAATATATGTTGCATACAACCACTATTTGTGTTAAACTTAATGCAAACAAGGAGGAGTTTATATGGAAACGGTTTTTTCAAAGCAGTTACAGATGCTCAGAAAGCAAAGCGGTATCACGCAGGAACAGCTTGCAGACAAGCTCGGTGTTACCGCACAGGCAGTATCAAAATGGGAAAACGGTAGCTATCCCGACGGCGATTTACTGCCTAAGATAGCGGACATCTTCGATGTTTCTATAGACAATCTTTATGGCAGAGGAGAGAAAAGGTGTTCGTTTGAACAACAGGTTGTGAATCATATGCGGGCTATAGCCGATAGCAGTCACGATTCTTCTGCCGAGTGGCTGGAAAATTACCTTAATATAATCTGGGCTATGCAACTGACTGCGTGGCGTGAATGCCGCTATTACTATGATCTTCCCGATTTTAAAGATTCAAACGGCACGATCGCTTCCGAATGCACCTGTAATACAGGCGTGACGTATATGCGGCTTAATAAGGATTTCCGCTATTTTACATTTATAGAACAGCCGGAGAGCTTCGCAAAACAGTTTTCGGATATTGATAAGCTGTCGGAGTTGTTCAGGTTCTTAGGAGATAAGATGAACTTAAAGGTGGTAATGTATCTTCTTTCTCTTGATAACGGCGAGGTAGTCGGTGCCTCGACCATAGCAACTCATCTCGGTTATCCGAAAGAAAAGATAGAAAAAGCGCTTCAGTATCTTTTGAGCATCAACGGCTCAAACAAAGAGATAATCGAAATAAGCGTGCTTTGTGCCGACAATGATAAAGAAAAAGTCTATGGAGTAAGAAACTACTTGCCGGAAATGCTTATTTTGCTGACAGGTGCGTTTGCCGTACTCAATCAGCCGCATGGTTATCAGACAAGCGTAAACAACCGTGATTATCCTTTCTTTGACCGAAAGGACATGAGTTTTATAAAAATGGGAGAGAAAAATGAAGAAAAATAAAGAGAAAGAGAAAAACACCAATCCTTATCATAAGGAATACGGCGTTTTCAGCAACAGCATTCACGCATTGAAATCAATGCTGAGCTATTCGCACAGGTTTATACCCGTTATAATAATCAGCGTAGTCTGTGCGCCGATAATGCAGTATCTGTGGTCGTTCATATCAAAGTTCGTTATAGATATGATAACTACAGGACAGAGCGTTACTGCGCTTGCACTGCTTATGGGCGGATTTACCGTAATACAGATTTCATCTACTGTGCTGAACCTTTACGGCAATTCGTTCTATTACCTTTTTATTGGTGCAAGATTCAGACAGATGGGACTTAAAAACCGCAAGATAATGTCTGTGGATTACGGTTATCTTGAGGATAAGGACTTTATGGACTGCTATCAGAAAGCCGGAAACGCCTGCAACAGCAATAATGAGGGCATAGAGGGTATGATGAGAGGTGTTGTAAGTCTTTTCACGCTTATACCGATAATAACAATAGGTATCGCTATACTCGGCACAATGAATATTTTTATCATGCTTGCTATACTTGTCTGCTCGGTACTTCAATTCGTTGTCAGCAATAAGACAAACGCTTACTGCAAGAAAAAGGTGTGGGATCCTTTAGCTCCGTGGTGGCGCAGACACAATTATCTTTCTTATACCACAAGCGACTTTGAGGCTGCTAAGGATATAAGAATGTTCGGAATAGCCGATTGGCTTACAGAAAAGTTCAAAGTGCTGAACAAAGAACGCTATGCGGCGCAGAAGAAAAATTCAAGGATATGGGCGGTGTCGGCTGTCATAAATGCTGTACTATGGGCAGGAGTGCAGGCGGCGGTTTACGCATGGCTCTTATACAGCGTTGTAACCGGAAGTATGACTATAGGCAATTTTACTTTGTACCTTGCATCGTCAATGACATTCTTTGATTATGCAAATCAGCTCCTGACCGCTGTATCGGACTTACTTGCAAGGAGCAGGGAATATGACGATTTCCGCAGCTTTATGGACGCTGACTGCGGAGATAAGGACGACAGCGGAATTGATGTTCCGCAGTGCGACAGCTATGAATTTACATTCCGCAATGTTTCGTTCAAATATCCGAAGGCTGAAAAATATGCGCTTCGTAACGTCAATATTACTCTTAACGCAGGAGAGAGGCTTGCGGTGGTAGGGCTTAATGGCGCAGGAAAATCTACCTTTATAAAGCTGCTGTTAAGGCTGTATGAGGTGACAGAGGGTGAGATACTGCTAAACGGTGTCAATATAAAGCGGTACAACAAGCACAGCTATTATAAGATATTCTCGCCTGCTTTTCAGGAGGTCGAGCTGTTCGCATTTCCTCTGTATATGAACGTTTCAATGAGCAGTGCGGATAAATCGGATAAGGAGAAGGCAAGGCAGTGCGTTATTGATTCGGGACTTGAGAATAAGCTCTCAGAACTTGAAAAGGGTATGGATACCGAGATACTAAAGATCGTTTACGATGACGGCGTTGATCTGTCGGGCGGCGAAAAGCAGAAGCTGGCGCTTGCCAGAGCGTTATATAAAAATGCGCCTGTAGTAGTCCTTGACGAGCCTACGGCGGCACTTGACGCACTTGCGGAAAGCAAGCTGTACGGTGACTTTGACAAGCTCATCGGTAACAAGACAGCGGTATATATCAGCCACAGATTAAGTTCAACACAGTTTTGCGACAAGGTCGCTATGTTCAAGGACGGCGGTATAGTCGAGTACGGAACTCACAGCGAGCTTATGGACAAGGGCGGAGAATACGCTGATATGTTCAATGTCCAGGCTCAGTATTATATTGACAACAACGAAAGCGAGGTGGCTGTCAATGCGTAAAGAAAAAGAGAAAAAGACCCTGCCTACGCTTAAATTTATGCTGAAAACGGCAGTAAAGAATAAGCCTCAGCTGTTTATCGCTTATGTGCTGCAAGTGGTGGTTTCGTTTTCGCAGACAATGGTTAATATCATCTCGTCAAAATATCTTGTAGATGAGATCGCCGCAATAATCGGCGGCGGTAAAGCTGAGGAGCATATACCTACAGCGATATTCTGCATTGCGCTTATAGTCGGTGTGACCTTGCTTGCGGCGCTTATAAACTATCTTGTAAATGAGATAAAGAATGTTTATTCCGAGTGGTTCAACGAGTATTTTGAAGTAAGCTTGTCCAAAAAGGTAATGAAGATGGATTTTGAGCATACCGAAGACCCCGACACGCTCGATCAGATGAACAAGGCGAAAGAGGGTATGCCGTGGTACAGCGGCGGAGTAGTCGGAATACTGAACGGTTTCTTCAATATCGTTTCAAACGGGGTGAACGTACTCGGCGTTATAGCGATAATCGCAGTTACCTGTCCGCTTCTTCTGCCGATACAGATCATATCGCTTGTTCTTATCACGATATTCACAAATAAGAGCAACAAGCTTGATATAGAATATTTCAAGAAGATGTCGAAGATCAACCGCCTTTTTGCGTATTTTTTCTATCAGCTGTCCGACCCGTCAAACGGCAAGGAGGTAAGGCTGTTTGACAGCAAGGATATGATGTGCGATAAAGCGGATTACTACAGCAATAAAACTATAGACACGTTCAGGGAGCAGTGCAAAGCGCAGTATAAATATATGCAATACTCAAATCTTACAAACGGACTGCGTGACGGACTTTCATATTTCTACATAGGCTTTAAGGCACTGACGGGAGCGATTACATTAGGTGATTTTACAATGTGCGTTTCATCGGCGTCAACGCTCTACTGGGGGCTGTATGCTGTTGTATCGGGCGTTGCGGATACTATAAAGTCCTGCGGTTACGCATACGAATATCTGAAATTTGATGCAATTTCCGACAGAATGACAAAGGGTGATAAGCCTGTTTCGGACGGCGAACACGTTATTGAGTTCAGAAATGTCAGCTTCAAATATCCGAGAAGTGAAAATTATGTCCTCAGAAACATCAATATCACGATTAAACAAGGCGAGCATCTGTCTGTAGTCGGACTTAACGGTGCGGGAAAGACAACGTTTATAAAACTCCTTTGCCGTATGTATGATGTAACAGACGGTGAGATACTGATAGATAATATCAATATAAAGGATTACTCGGACAGCGAGTACAGAAAGCTGTTCTCGGTGGTATTCCAGGATTTCGAGCTGTTCGCTTTCAGCCTTAAGGAGAATATAATACTTGACGAGCAGGAGGACGAGGAAAAGCTGATAAGGACGCTCAAAATGGCAGGCTTATATGAAGACGCAATGAAGCTTGAAAATAAGTTAGACACGACAATATTCAAAAGCTATGATGAAAACGGCACTGAACTTTCGGGCGGTCAGCAGCAGAAAACCGCTATCTGCCGTGCCTTATACCGTGACAGCCCGATAGTAATACTTGACGAGCCTACAGCGGCACTCGACCCTGTAGCCGAATATGAGATATACAAGCACTTCAACAAGCTTGTCGGCGGCAAGACCGCTATCTACATATCACACAGGCTTTCAAGCTGTAAATTCTGCGATGAAATCGCCGTATTTGCCGATGATACGATAAAGGAGTACGGTACGCACGATGAACTTGTGAAAATCGAAAGCGGTATTTATTCCGAAATGTACAACGCTCAGGCGAAGTATTATGTGGAGAACGTGTCGTAAACAGCGTAAAGAAAATGCCCACGCAGTAATAAATTCTGCGTGGGTATTTCGTTTTTACGCTATTCCCGATAATGTGCATATACCGTTTACCGCTATGCAAAGTGCTATTCCGATAACGGTCGGCAAAGCAAAGCTGACCGCTGTCCATTTAAGGCTCTTTGTTTCTTTATATACCGTAATACAGGATGTCGAGCAAGGAAAGTGGAACAGTACAAATATCACCATACATATCGCTGTTACAGAAGTCCAGCCGTTCGATATAAACAAATCCTTCAGTGCGGACAGCTCCGATATTTCGGTAAGTGCTGTACCCTCGGAGTACGCCATTATTATTATCGGAACTACTATCTCATTTGCAGGAAAGCCGAGTATGAACGCAAGCAATATAACACCGTCAAGTCCCATCATTCTGCCGAGAGGGTCAAGAAACTCTGTGCAGTGTGACAACAGCGAAGCATCGCCTGCAGTTACATTCGCCATCAGCCATATAATAAGCCCTGCAGGGATAGCGACAATTACCGCTCTGCCGAGAACGAACAGCGTCCTGTCGAGAAACGCTCTGACAAGGACCTTTGCAAACTGCGGTGTTCTGTATGGCGGAAGCTCAAGTGTGAACGATGACGGCATTCCTTTTAGTAATGTCTTTGACAGGAAACGTGACGACAGCATAACAACGGCAACCGAGGCGGCTATAGCGGCACATAGCAGGAGCGCCGCCAAAAAATCCGAGCCTGCGACAGCCGGCACACCGATAGCAAACATTGTGATAATGCTTATGATAGTCGGAAATTTTCCGTTGCAGGGCATAATTGATGCAGTTATGATCGCTATAAGCCTTTCACGTTTACTGTCGATTATCCTTGCACCCGTTATTCCGCAGGCGTTACAGCCAAGACTCATACACAGACATAAAGCCTGTTTACCGCACGCTCCCGCCTTTTTGAACGCTTTGTCAAGATTGAACGCTATTCTGGGCAGTATTCCGTAATCCTCGAGTATAGTGAACAGCGGAAAGAATATCGCCATAGGAGGAAGCATTACCGATACCACCCACGCAAGCACTCTGAATATCCCTTCGGTGAGAACGCTGTTCAGCGTTACCGGAGTACCTATTGACGATAAGGCGCTATAAAGCAGTGATTCAGCCTTTCCGAAAAGCTCCGAAAGTAAGGCGGACGGGTAATTCGCACCTGTTATTGTTATCCATAAAATGATAAACAGCATAAGCAGCATTATGGGTATTCCCGTCAGTTTTCCGGTAAGTATCCTGTCGATTTTCCTGTCACGGACACATTTTTTATCAGCACTATGTTTTACGCATTCCGCCGCAATTCCTTCTGCGGTTATAAAAATGCAGGAAATAATCTCATCGGTAAAATTATTTTCGGTCAGTCTGTCTGCGGCGGATATAAGCGCTTTGAGGTAATTATCGTCTGTACCGTATTTTTTACACAGGCTGTATACCGTATCGCTGTCGCCCTGAAGCAGCTTAAGGCATATAAAACGCTTTGTCCTGCTGTCTGTTTCAATCTTTTCGGTAAGCGGCATAAGCTGTGATATTGCGTTTTCTATACGGCTTGTGTAAACAAGCGTTATATCGTTGCTTTCCTTGCTCAGTGCAACGTTTTCTATTGCCTGCATCAGTTTATCCAGCCCTTTTTTGCTCCGTGCCGATGTTGCCGCTACAGGTATCCCAAGCTGCTGTGACAGCTTAGTTATATCTGTTTTTATGTTCTTCTTGCCCGCTTCATCCATCATATTCACGCACAGCACTGCTTTAGATGTGATTTCTGTTATTTGCAATACAAGATTAAGATTTCGTTCAAGACAAGACGCATCGCAGACAATAACCGTAACATCGGGCTTTTCAAGGCATATATGCCGGCAGGCTATTATTTCCTCCGCAGAATGAGCGCATAGTGAATATGTGCCGGGAAGGTCGGTTATCAGATATTTGTTATTATTGTAAGTATAACTGCCTGCGGCATTGCCGACAGTTTTTCCGACCCAGTTTCCCGTATGTTGCTTAAGCCCTGTCAGGGCGTTGAAAACCGTGCTTTTGCCGACATTGGGATTGCCGGCGAGCGCAACTGTAAATTCTTTTTCGTATTTCATATTTTCCGCCTTTCAGCTAATATAATACATTATATGAAAGTGCGACAGAAATGTTAAGAATTCTGCGGTATGTTTTTTCAGTCGGAAATAACTCCCGTCAGTGCTTCTATAAGCTGTTTTATATGTACGGGCTTTGTCAGAAAAGCGTTCATACCGCAAGCGGCGGCTCTGTCCCTGTCTTCGCTGAACACATTTGCCGTCATTGCGATAATAGGTATATGCGACATACGGTCGTTTTCCAGATTTCTTATTGCACACGAACAGTCATATCCGTCCATTACAGGCATCTGTATATCCATAATCGCACAGTCGTAATAATCATCTTTGTGCGACTTTATCATTTCAAGGGCTGTCGCACCGTTTTCGGCGGTTTCTATATTCAGTCCGTAAGGTGTCAGCATAGCAGTTACTATCCGACAGTTCACCTTTACGTCTTCGACAAGCAGTATACGCTTTCCGCCGAGTATTTTGATCGCTTCGGCTTTTGCTTTTTGACCGGAGATATCCGTGCAGAATGACGTTATGATTTTTCTGAGTTCATATGTCAGTACAGGTGCGGTGCATATTGAATCGACATATGACGGCACATTCTGAATTACATCACCTGCATATGCATTTCGTGCAATAACGCATATATGGCTATTGCCGTCACTGTTATAGTCGGAATATTTTTCTGCGGTATCCGCACTTGCTAAGAAAATATCGTATTTTCTGCCTGCTACGCTTACAGTATCATATTTTGCTCCGAGCTTTTCAAGTGTGGCAATTATCTGACAGGCAATGTCTGCGGCGCTTATATCTACCAGTGCATAAATATCCGGCAATCTGTGGTCGCTGTGCGAATCCGTAATGCGGAACGGCAGATGGACTATAAATTCAGTGCCTTTTCCTTGTTTTGTGTTTACGGCGATAGTACCGCCTGCGGCATCCACAATGTTCTTTGTTATCGGCATACCAAGTCCCGTACCCTGAATATTGCCGTTGACTTTTCTTTCCCGCTCGAAAGGCTCAAATATCTTACCGATAAATTCTTCACTCATACCTATTCCGTTGTCCCTGACACGGATCTCATATACCGGAATATTGTCCGCTTTTCCTGCGATCTCATTGACAATGAGCGATATATCGCCGCCTTCCTGCGTAAATTTTACAGCGTTTGAAAGCAGATTTGTGAATAGCTGTTCAAGTCTGCTTCTGTCACAGCGAACTGTTTCGTGAATGACACCGTTCATAGATATTGTAAGTTTCTGGCGTTTTTCAGCCGCCTGACATTCCATTACAGTTCTGATATCATACAGCACTTCGGATATATCCACATCTGTGATATTAAAAGTAAGCTTTCCGCTTTCAATAAGGCTCATATCCAGTATGTCACTGATAAGTCCGAGAAGATGATTGCCGGATATCAGTATTTTTGAAAGATAATCCTTTGTAATTTCGGTATTTCCTTCTTCATTGCAAGCAAGCTGTGCAAAACTGATAATCGCACTGAGCGGTGTGCGGATATCGTGCGACATATTCGACAGAAAAGTGCTTTTCGCCATACTTGCACGTTCTGCTTCACTCACGGCGTCTTTCAGCGCCTTGTTTATCTTGCGTTCTTTAGTACGGTCGGAAAGGGCGAGTATATATTTTTCCTGTCCGCCTATTGTACGGCATAATGCCGTAGTATGGAACCATTTTCGTTCGCCGCTTTTCTGATGTTTATATATACTGTCCCATTCGACTCGTTCGTCTTTTGTCATACCGGCAAATTTTTTGCTGATTTCAATGTGGTTTTTGCTTTCGATTGCATTTTCAATAACCTTGACATCTCGCATTGCTTCATCACGGGAAATACCAAGCAGTTGCTCGATATTCGGGCTCACATAACCGACGTTGAATGTGTCCTTGTCAACCATCAGGAAAATATCATCGACATTGTTAGAAAGCACCGAGAACAACTCTTCACGGTATTTGATTTCGGTATCCTTAAGCCGTATGCTTACATAATTCTTGCGGATAAGATAAAGTATAGAAAGAAAGCTTATAAACGCAACAAAACTAACGCAAGCTGTTATTGTAACCGTCTGAAGTTTATTCAGGTTTTCGTTTACTATTTCCGACGGAACTATGCCGATAAGTATCCAGTCCTTGAAGCCGATCTGTTCATATGCTATATAGTGCATAACACCGTTTATCATAAGTGCGTCAACGCCGGAATCGTTATAGCAGATATCGGTACGGTATTTTCTGACAGCATTCTCGTCAAGAGGTGACTTTTCAGTCAGTAAGCGCCAGAAGTTATCAATTTCGTCGCCGTGTTCGCCTTTGTTGTTGACAACGACCCTTCCGTCGGGATATATAACATAGTTGACTGCCTGTCCGCCGAATGTCTGGGCGCTAAGCAACGAAATAATGTCCTTGTTATTAAAGCTGATAGCTATTGCGGAATAAGAAAAGTCCATATATTTCCCCTGTGGACAGGGTATAGCAAACACTACAAGTTCTGAGCGGTCAATAAGCGCAGTATCCGATACTACATTTTCTTTGTCTTCCATCAGCTTTTTCATATTCCTGCCAAGATCCATATTGCCTTTATTGCCGTCAATGGTGCAATAACTTCCGCTTTCCGAAAGAAAATAGAAGTCGGTGAAAGCGCTTGTTTCCCTTATGTTATAGATATATTCCCTTATATTTTCATCGCTGCCTGCGTCATTGAAATAAGGTATCCACATCTTCATAGCACTCCAGTTATCCGTAAGCAGATTACTGAGCGACTTTCCTACCTGTGAATATATCTCGGTAAGATGAGTTGCACTTTCTATAAAAATCATCTTCGATACATAAGAATAATACGCATTGCCGAACAGAAATGTTATTATAACCGTCAGCAGAATTACAATAGCAACACCTTTTTTGTTTTCCATTATGTTTCCTCATTATTATAAATATGACGTCTTATCGGTATTCCGATATAATTATTTACATATAATACATATTATTTTACCACATTTAAGCGTGAATTGTCAATAAATTGAAGCACAATAAACGATATTGACCGCATTTGAATACTTTTTAAGGAATGGATGCACATCAAATTGCATATTATCATTTTAAATATGATGATTATTCACTTTTCTAATTTGATTTACTGAGATAAAATGATATCTGTTGTTGAAATCTGACTTTTTAAAATTGTTAAAAGGAGAACCTGAGTGATTTAAAATATGTGTTTTCAAGCTATTGTTCATAAAAAGACAAAAATATGACCTTTATGCTCAATTTGCATAAAGGTCGTTGTTTTACTGTAATTCGATATATTTCAGATATTTTGACGAGGTCGGAACAAGCTTGTTTATAAGCATTGGTGAAAGGAGCAGAACACTGCTCGAAACATAAGCAAGTATCATTGCAGGCTGATATATCACAAAAACGCCCAGTACGTTCAGTAAAAACACTACTGTGAACAGCAAAAATGTAATAAAGAATATCTTTGCTACTACTATATTTGCGTCTTTCTCGTTACGCTTGATGATTTTTCCGGATAAAGTTTTATTCATAATTTTCTCCCCATAAGCTTGCTATGACATATTGTACCGCTATTTGTCAGATTTGTCAATCACAATAGAGTGATCCGGAAACTGTACAAGCTGACGTTTTTGTGTTATACTGTTGTTATTAAATCTGACGGAGAGCTATATGAAAGTTATTTTTATAGACATCGATAACACACTGCTGAGCTTCAGTGAGTATGTAAAACATACTATGCAGACGGGATTTGAGCATTTCGGACTGAAGCGTTACGAGCCGTATATGTATGATATTTTTACCGAGGAAAACAACAAGCTGTGGCGCAGAATAGAGCAGGGAACGCTTGTTTTTTCGGAGCTTGAAAAGGTAAGATGGAACATTATATTCGCAAGGCTTGGGATCGGTTTTGACGGTACGGTGTTTGAAAAGTATTTCAGGCGTGCGCTTTACGACAGCGCTATTCCAATGCCTTATGCCGATGAAATGTTACGTTACCTCAGCGGTAAATATATACTTTGTGCGGCGAGCAACGGACCGTATGAACAGCAAGTTCACAGGCTTGAGGTTGCGGGAATGAAGCAGTATTTCGACTACATATTCATATCCGAAAAGCTCGGAGCGTCCAAGCCGTCGGAGGAATTTTTCAGTAAGGCATTTGCAGAGCTTAACAGCGGCAGGGAAGAAGCGATAATACCGGCTGATACGATTATAATAGGCGACTCACTTACTTCTGACATAGAGGGCGGAAGAAATTACGGAATGAAAACGTGTTTTTACAATGTCAGCGGCGTTGAGAGCGATATTATCAAGGCGGATTATGTTATAGACGAGCTGAACGAGGTCAAGGGGATATTGTAACAAGAAGAAAGCAATTGCGTAAAATTGAAATTATTGCGAAATTAAGATGAGTTCAGGTGTAATATGGCTGTAATGTTGACATATAGATGTTGTTTTGATATAATAAAAAACAATGAAAGGCAGGTGAATGACATGAAATTATTTATCAGAGATAACGGGAATAGTTGTCATTCACATTTATGCTTTTGATATAGCGATTGTGCGATGATAAAATTCAAAGTGTTCTCGTTATCGGGAACACTTTTTTTATAAGGAGTTATTATGAACAAATTGAATTTTATCAAAGCGGATAAACCGTATCGTAGCAACACAACAGACAGCGGAAAAATAACTGTCACTGTAAGAGAATTTATCACAACTACGCTTGCTGAAAAAATCGCAACAGCATTATGGAACAAGCCTGAATGGGCTGACAGTATCGTCAGATTCAATTATGATAACAAGATCAAAAGCGATTGCTTCAATGTTATCGCTCTGAATGAAACAGGTGATGTTGTAGGCAGTATAGCTTTTAGGGAAACGCTGATTAAATAGCCCGGCAGAGTTGTCGTAACACGGGTTGCAAGCCAATATTGATGAAAAAGTTACCTTTTCAAGGTAAGTGATAAAATCTCTGACAAAGTAAACTCACACGGAACTTGCTGCTTTGGAATTCTATAAAATAACACTGCTCCGCCTTTCAATTCAAATAGGAAGACGGGATTTTTATACACTTTGACAAAATCAAATTTACAAAAACAAATAAATTGTGCAACGTTACAAATGTGGCATTTTTACTAGAATTATGTGTTGATTTTTAGTAAATAAGCTGATAAAATTACAATTATAAAAGTAACAACTTTAAATTACTGCAATTAAAAGTCAACTTCAATTGAACAGGAGAAAAAAGCAATGAAAAATCTAAAGATTTCCAAGAAGATAATCTGCACGTTTGCAGTTGTGCTTCTGCTGACATTTGTTCTGGGTGTTGTTTCCCTGGTATCAACAAACAACATAGCTTCTACGTCTGACAATTACGTCAATATATCTATTCCCGCATTGTCAAATCTTGATAGCGCCAGACGTTACATCAGAATATTCCAGGGTAATATTCTGAAAGCCACCTGTACTGATAATCAGGCTGATTTAGACAAGCTCGTTGAAGACATAAGCAGCGACCGGTCAGCGTTCTTCGCCTATCTCGACAGCTTTCTTGAATATGACCCACAGTTTTCAGAAGAAGTCGAAAATATCCACTCTATCATGGACGACGCAGCTTCTATTCGTGAGAGAATAGTAGAAGCAAGCGCAAAATTCAGCTATGAGGGCAATATGGAAGCGTATTCTATATATCTGAACGAATATGAGCCTAACCTCACGAAAGTTACGGGCATTCTGGAAAACCTTACAACCGAACTCAAAGAAGCAATTACCACAAGATACAATAATGCACAGACTACCAAAACAATCAATATTGTCATAATAATTGCAGTAGTTGTGGCGGCTGCAATACTTGTGGTTGCTCTCACAGTCGTTCTCACAAAGGCAATAGTCACGCCAATCAGTCAGATTAAAGATTCCATGAACCTTATCTCAAACGGTCTGCTCAAAGAAGCTGACGGCACTATCACATACCGATCCAAGGACGAGCTGGGCGTACTTGCCCATTCAGCAAGGAAGGTCATCAGATTCTTCCAGGACGTGCTGCCCAGCATTTCAGATGTGTGCAGGAATTACGGCAACGGAAATTTCAACTGTACCTGCGAGAATTACGATAGCTACGTTGGCGAAACCAGCGAGATCCGCGACAGCCTGATGTATATACGCGATAATCTTTCCGCTGCCCTTTCAAATGTTGACCAGGCTTCCGACCAGCTTTTAAGCGGCACAGAAGAAGTCTCATCAGGCGCTCAGGCTCTTGCTCAGGGGGCAACGCAGCAGGCAGCATCTATCCAGGAGCTTTCTGAAAATATTGCGTCTATTTCCGAATCTATCAAGGCTAATTCTTCGGACGCAGCGGAAGCAAGTGATAAAGCAAATGCCGCAGGAACGGCCGTCCAGGAAGTCAATGCCATGATGTCAGAGCTTGTAAGAGCCATGAACGAGATCAACCAATTCTCCAGCGAAACCAAGAAAATCGTCAAGACTATCGAGGATATCGCATTCCAGACAAACATTCTTTCACTCAATGCCGCAGTTGAGGCAGCAAGAGCCGGCGAAGCCGGAAAGGGCTTTGCAGTAGTTGCTGAAGAAGTCAGAAACCTTGCAGGAAAATCTGCTGAAGCAGCTCAGAATACGACTCGGATCATCGAAAGCACTGTTAACTCCATCGTCAGCGGAAATCAGCTCTGCGCCGAAGTTGCTGAAAAGATGAACAAGGTCGGCGAAACAGCCGGCAAGGTTACGGTCATAAACAACAAGATTGCCGATTCTTCCAAGAAAGCCGCTGACTCCATCGTCAAGGTTACAATCGGAGTTGACCAGATATCAAATGTCGTTCAGACAAACTCTGCTACATCTGAACAGTCTGCTGCCGCTTCCGAAGAGCTCAGCAGCCAGGCTAATATGCTCAAGCAGTTGGTTAAGAGTTTCTCGCTTTATAGCGATTCCTCAAATGCAGGAACACATCCTGCTGTAAACTCCTGAAAGTCTAATTTATACATAAAAGGCTCCGACAACTGAGTTGCCAGAGCCTTTTTTAGAAATTCCATATGTCTATTATAATAAGTTTGAGATGAAACGAATCTATACTAGGGACGCGCTGAATAAAGCGAAGCGTAACAAAATCAGACCTGTGAGTATACTCATGTGAGCGGGTCGATTTTGTTTTATTCAACGTTTCCCTAATTTAAAATCATTATCAACAGCGGATAAATACTCACTTGCGTAATTTTTTATCGCAAAAAGGGACATCGCAGACCCGACTTCATATAATAGATGGGTACGCGGGATTTCTGTACTACGACAAAAATGGAATGCCGCTGGTCGCAATGCACTGGGAACACCGATTAAAGCATATGGTGAATCGGTACAACGAGATTTACCGCCTGCAAATGCCAAGCATAACGCCGCACGTCTGCCGCCACACCTATTGCAGCAATATGGCGAAATCCGGCATGAACCCGAAAACGCTGCAATACCTTATGGGACACAGCGACATCGGTGTTACTTTGAATACTTACACACATCTCGGACTTGAGGACGCTCAGGACGAACTCGGTCGGATAGCCGAGATTGAAAATGCCCGCAGGGAGATGGATAAGCTTGGCGGGGAGAAAACACAGGAAATGTTCAGAGTGATGGGATAAAATAGTTATGGGCGTACAGAGATGTACGCCCATTTGCCATAAATCCAGGAAATCCAGAACTGCTCATGGGTACTATGCAAACCCAGAAAAATATGCTATAATATAATCATCTGCAAAATCCTTAGTAGTAAACCCGCAGATTTTTACTACTATTTGACTACTACACACGTCCGCAATTTGCCCCGATTTGCGCATTTTCTGTGAATCCGAACGGAAATATGTAAAATCTGACAGCGAGCAAAACGCGGCAGTAAAGCGCATAACAGAGCCTTTCAGAAAGGATTGACCCCATGTACAAGATACTATTCGTCTGCCACGGCAACATCTGCCGTTCACCTATGGCAGAATTTGTGATGAAGGATATAGTGAGCAAAGCGGGCAAGTCCGATGAATTTTATATTGCATCATGTGCGACAAGTACCGAGGAGATAGGAAACCCGGTGCATCACGGCACAAGGAGAAAGCTCGCAGAAGTCGGCATTTCCTGTGACGGCAAAAGAGCAGTGCAGCTCACAAAGTCAGATTATGACAGGTATGATTACATAATCGCTATGGATGAGATGAATATACGCAATATAATGCGTATCATAAAGAGCGATCCCGAGGGTAAAGTAAGTCTGCTGTTGTCGCACGCAGGAATGAGCGGTAGTATTGCCGACCCGTGGTATACGGGGAACTTTGATGATACCTACAGAGATGTATTGCTTGGGTGTAAAGCGCTGTTCAATGAGATTGTAAATTAATAAAATCAGAGGTGATTAAGGTGTTAAATTGTATATGGAATGGTAAACTTATTGAGGCTGAGCAAATAAGTAAAACTGAGGATTCTGAATCTTCGGTTAGACGTGCAAGTGAAAATCATGAATTAAAATGCACCGATCCTTTTTGTAAATATTCAATATGCTATAAGCACGGTCCTAAACGCAGCCCTCACTTTGCACATATTGGAGAATCAAACTGTGCATATGCTGCTTTTGAAAAAAATGATACTCCAATCAAACGGTTTGTTCGGTCATCACTGTATTCACATTTCACAAATTTAGGTTATACAGTAAAACGCGAAATTATAATTCCAAATACTCGTATCTATTCAGATTTAATGATTGTATCTAATTTAAAAACATATCTACTTAAAATTACTACTTCAAAAACAAAAGCTCAAGAAACCTACATTTTTGATGAAGCGTGTAGAAATAACGAATTTATTCCGTTATCTATAACAATAGGAAAAATATCTGAAAAACAGTTTGAACGACACAATTATCATGCTATGCGGTTTCAATTCAATCACAACGAAAATAACACCCTTATTATTATCAACGAAGAAGCAAATGAAATTTCTATTACAAAAGAAGATACGTTTGAATATATACACAAAGGTAGGAACCTACAAAATCGTGTGAATTATGACGTTCATAATTTATATTTCAGTAGCAATATCGAAGATTTAGAATTATATAATAACGAACTAACATTAAAAGGATTTTATGATGAATATAATAATTGGATGCTATTAAAATTAAAAGATTATGATAAAATGATTAAAGATATTGATGAGTATGAAAGAAAATGCAAATTAAACCAAATAGAAGTGAGTAAAATTCTTTCACAAAAAGCTGAAAAATATAAAATAGGTATGAAGGTTAATCATAACAATCGCGGGATTGGTATAGTAGTGAATATAAAAAATAAACCAAATTCCAGTAATCATTTAATTGACATTGAATTTGAAAATAAATCTACAAACCAATTCGAGTTAGAAGTGCTTTTAAAAAATAACAGTATAAATATCATAGAATATTAAAATTTCGTAAAATTAAAATTATAGCGAAATTATTTGTTATTCTTATCCTCATTCTGCTTCAAATCGGGTTCGGGCAGATCGTTTTTTATATCCATTACCGGATTTGAATTTATAGCGTCACGTAGCTGGGTATTTACCACATGGGTATAGATCTGGGTGGTGTTGAGGTTTTCGTGTCCGAGGACCTCTTTAAGCACACGGACGTCAACGCCGTTCTGATACATAAGCGTAGCCGCCGTATGACGCAGTTTATGCACGGAAATTCCTTTGCCGGCAAGTCCGCAGGCTTTAAGGCGGTCGTCGATTATCTGTTCGACACGGCGGTTTGTGATGCGGTTGCCACGTTTGCTTATAAACAGAGCTTTTTCCTTAGGGTCTGCAACGGATTTTCTTGCTTCGGTGTACTTAGTTACAGCGTCGACGCATTGCTCGTTGAGATAGACTATACGTTCCTTGTTGCCTTTACCGAGAACCTTTACGGAAATATATTTTGTATCAGGCTGTGACGGGTCTATGTTCTCTACGAAATCGTTTACATTTATACCCGCCAATTCGCTAAGACGCATACCGCAGTTGAGGAACATTATAATCATCGCATAGTCACGGTAATCCATCCAGCTTGAAAATTCCTTGAAACCCTCGTGCAGAAGCTGACCGCATTCCTGCAACGTGAGGTGCTTAGGCAGTGCGTTTTTAGGCGAAGGAAGCTCCAGATTCAGCATCGGGCTTGCCACAAACCACGCCTTGTTATTTGTGAGGAATTTATAGAACTGCCGCAGAGATACGGCCTTGCGTGAGCGAGCCTTTGCCTGATTGGAACGTTCACTTACAGTAAAGCTGAGAAACTCCATAGCGTCCGTAAGTGTCACAGCCTTTATGTATTTATCGTCAAGGTCTGAGATTTTTATCTCGGAGAAATCCTCATTTGCATCAACCAGCTTGTTCTTGACCTTGAGAAAACGCATAAACATACGCAGGTCGGTATAATAGTTCAACGCAGTAAGCTGTGAACGGTTTTTGATTGTCGTAAGATAATTCAGGTATTCGGTAAGGCAAGCCGGTGCGTCCGACGTAGCTTGTCTGAAATCTATGTTATATGCCATTTTTGTGTGCCTTTCGTTTTTTACCGCTTCTAATTTCGTAAAATTTTCATTTTACGAAATTGCGTGTAAAATTCTGTTATACTGCTCCGCTGACTATTATACTATAAAATCCTGTCCAATTCAAGATTTATTGCGAAATACAAAGGCGGCGGATAACGTTGACGTTAATACGGGCAATAGCAATTACGGATGAGTTACAGCTATAAATCTGCTGTGCTTCAAACGGTCGGTCAAAGGCTGAAGCATTCTCAGCAAGGTCAATTTGCATACTTTCGATACAGTTATCATACGAATTAAAGAAGCTGACCGAATCAAAACCACGCGTTGAACGCGTGGTATGCACTTGCCCTTCAAGGGCATAATACCGGCTTGTGCCTGAAGGCACACTGAAAAGTCTGGCAACCGCATCTCATTTACAGCAGCCACTCAAGTGGCTGTTTCTTTTTGCTTACTGGTTCTTGCTACCCGTAAACGGGTCAATATACTCTTTCAGTGTTATTTGATCGTTTGCTATATCTCCTTTTGATATTCATGTGGTTGCCAAACCCACTTCTATTATATCATAGGAGGGCTTTTTACTAAAGTCTTTTATTCCACCGCTTCAAGCGTTGGTTTATTTTTGCTAAAGCTACAAAAAAAGCGCTGTGCAAGAAGCACAGCGCAACGGATATGTGGTGGGTAACGTCAAAGGCACAAAACGGCGAAATACGAATAGTGCCAATCTTAGAAATACTTAGAAAGCCTATCGGAACAGCGGTCGGGCAAGACAGCCGTTATAACATCAGATACAGCCAAGAACCTGTAAAAGCCATCGGATTTAAGGCACTGATGAAGAAATACAAATAAACTAAGAATAAGCGTACCACCTGCATGTTATTATAACACAAATCAAATAAATTGTCAAGAAAAATATTTTGAAAGTTAACTTTCAAAAAAGTAAAAGAAATACGGCAATCGAATTGAAAGCTGTATGTAAAAAAATCCCGTCGCTTTGAGCGACGGGACGTATTTCTTAAAACTACGATTAAGCCTTGTTGATTGATCCGAAGAGTTCCATCTTTTCCTTAACTGTAGCCTTGATTGCCTCAAAGCCGGGTGCGAGGAGCTTTCTGGGATCGAAGCCCTTACCCTGAAGATCCTTGCCTTCTTCGATGTACTTTCTTGTTGCTTCCTGGAATGCAAGCTGGCACTCTGTGTTAACATTGATCTTGGAAACGCCGAGTGAAATAGCCTTCTTGATCATGTCTGCAGGGATACCTGTACCGCCGTGCAGTACGAGAGGCATATTGCCAACCTTCTCCTTAACTGCTGCCAGTGTTTCAAATGAAAGACCGGGCCAGTTTGCAGGGTACTTGCCGTGAATGTTGCCGATACCTGCAGCGAGCATTGTAACGCCGAGATCAGCGATAGCCTTGCACTCGTCGGGATCAGCGCATTCGCCCATACCTATAACGCCGTCTTCTTCACCGCCGATAGAGCCTACCTCAGCCTCAAGAGAGATACCGAGTATATCGCAAGTGTTTACGAGAGCTGTTGTCTTTTCGATGTTCTCAGCGATAGGATAGTGAGAACCGTCAAACATTATAGAAGAGAAACCTGCGTTGATGCAAGCCTTAGCGCCTTCAAATGTACCGTGGTCAAGGTGAAGAGCTACAGGAACTGTGATGTTCAGTTCTTCGATCATACCCTTTACCATACCTACAACGGTCTTATAACCGCACATATACTTACCTGCGCCCTCAGAAACACCTAAAATAACAGGTGAGTTGCACTCCTGTGCAGTAAGAAGGATAGCCTTTGTCCATTCAAGGTTGTTTATGTTGAACTGGCCTACGGCGTACTTGCCTTCAAGTGCCTTGTTCAGCATTTCTTTTGCAGAAACTAACATTTATTTTCTCCTTTGATTCTTATTCCGGCGGAAACCGCCTTTCAAATTTATTATACTACATCCGCCCTGCAAATGCAAGTACAAATTAACAAAAAATAAGAGCCGCATATCCTGCGGCTCTATGTATTTTATTCAGCAAAATCCTTGATGAGTTCTGCAAGACATTCTGAGCAGATGTTCTTGCCCTTGAACTGCTGTATATCACTTGCGTTGTTACAGAATGAGCAAGCAGGCATATACTTCTTAAGAATAATCTGGTCATCCTCAACATAGATTTCAAGAGAGTCCTTGATACCGATATCAAGAGTTCTTCTGAGTTCTATCGGAATAACAATTCTTCCGAGTTCATCAACTTTTCTTACAATTCCTGTAGATTTCATGTTCTTTCTCCTTGTGATTTTTACTTTTTCTTTCCTTTTTGAGCAAGAAGACCGTCACTTCCGCTTGCTTCGATTATATTTTACCAAATCTTTTTACAATTGTCAAATGTGGATTTTATATAGCTGTAATTCACTTCCATTCATAGCAGGAAAAGAAATTGAACAGTATTCAAATTGTATTTTTATGCAAATCGCAGTATTATCGCAAATTTGCAGTAAAGATAGCAGAATAAAGATAAAAATTTACAAATATGAAAAGTTATCAGCTTTAATGCCCGACTGAAAATTCAGCAATATGCACATATATTTGCTTTGCGCTAGTCTATATATAGTGTAATTTGATACGGATAAAATCCGATGGAGTAGGTATGAGTTATGTAATTTTTGTTATAATATGTCTGTCTTTTATTGTTTCTTCTGTTACAGGAAAAATGTCCGAACTGTCGATGGCGGCACTTATATCGTGCAAGGACGCGGTGACACTGTGTATTTCGCTTTGCGGCACTATATGCCTGTGGAACGGCGTTATGAAAGTTGCGCAACGCTCTGGAGCAGTCAAGAAGCTATCATTTATATTCACAAAACCGCTTGGACTTCTCTTCCCCGGTATCGACAAAAAAGGTACTGCAATGCAATATATCATGATGAACTTTATTGCCAATCTTCTGGGGCTCGGAAATGCCTCTACCCCGCTCGGGATTAAAGCCGTGCAGGAACTTAAAAACGAACAGAAGGCAGAAAAAACAGCAACGCGGGATATGATAATGCTTGTTGTAATGAATACCGCAAGCGTGCAATTCTTCCCCTCGACAATTGTTGCAATCAGGGCTTCTTACCGAAGCACAACGCCTGCCGACATCGTCCCTTGTGTGTGGATAGTATCGCTAATTGCACTGGGTGTTTCGGTAGTAACAGTTTTTGCCGCTGAAAGAATATCATCACGGAGAAAGAAAAAATGACTGAAATCACAGATTACATAGCGCCTGTTATGATACTTACGGTATTTGCATACGGCATTTTCCAAAGGACAGACATATTTGACGCATTCATCGAGGGAGCGGCCGAGGGACTGAAAACCACGCTTGACATTCTCCCTGCCCTTATCTGTCTTATGACCTGCATAGGAATGTTCAAGGCGTCGGGCTGTATGGAAATGCTGACAGCATTTATAAGTCCTGTTACATCTTTTTTCGGCTTTCCGGACGAATGTACACCGCTTATATTCATTCGACCGCTTTCGGGAAGCGGTGCGTTATCGGTTTATGACAGTATAATCGCACAGTACGGCGCTGATAGTTTTGCGGGTCGTGTTGCTTCAACAATGATGGGTTCAACCGAAACTACTTTTTACACTGTCGCTGTATATTTCGGAGCGGCTAAGATAAAGAAAAGTCGTTACGCAATTCCTGCGGCGCTGACAGGCGATATGATAGGTTGGATCGCATCTGCTGTGACGGTCAGGCTCTTGTTCTGATATAAAAAGCACGGTGAACAAATGCCACCGTGCTTTGTTTTGTATCAGTCTTTTACAATGTCGCACACATCGGCTCTCGTTACCTTTATCAGGTCATCGGGGGCAAGAATAATCTGTGTGCCGAGTTTTCCTCCGCTGACTATAACCTTGTCAAAGTTCTTTATAGTGCTGTGATAAACTGTCTTGTACTGCTTCTTCATTCCTATCGGGGTGCATCCGCCTCGGATATATCCCGTAACTGCGTTAATATCCTTGACGTGTACCATTTCTATTGATTTCTCGCCTACCGCCTTTGCCGCTTTCTTCATATCAAGCTCAAGCGCTATCGGGATAGCGAATACATAGTAGTTTTTTGTCTTGCCCTCGGTCACAAGCGTCTTGAAAGTGCTTTCGTAAGGCTGTCCGAGCATATCCGCTATATGTACGCCGTCGATGAATTCATCACACTCGTATGTGTTGACCTCGTAATTTATTTTATTCTTGTCAAGTATACGCATTGCGTTGGTTTTGTTCTCTTTTTCCTTTGCCATATCAATTCTCCTTTACATCTGAGAGAATTTTAACGCATTTCACATAAAAAGTCAAGCGTTCAGTCAAGCAATGCGCTTATAGCAGGAAAAGGCTGTACGCTGCGTTTCAATATGCCGTGTATATAGGCAATGCAGATGCCGTAATTTGTTATCGGAACTCCTGCGTCTTTCGCACAGGCTATGCGGTACTTCATTTCACGTTCGGAAAGAGTGCATCCGCCGCAGTGTACAATCAGCTTATAACGGCTTAAATCTTCGGGAAAAGTGCCTCCCGATGAAAATTCAAATTCAAGCTGTTTGCCGGTGTATTTGTTTATCCAGGCAGGGAGCTTCATCGTGCCGATGTCGCCGCACTGCCTGTGGTGAGTGCATCCCTCCGAGATAAGTATCCTGTCGCCGTCACTTAGCTTGTCAAGCGCTGTAACGCCGTGTACGTTCGTTTCAAGGTCGCCCTTATAACGTGCCATAAGTATCGAGAATGACGTAAGCATCACATCGTCCGGGACTTCCTGCGAAACTCGTGAAAATACCTGGCTGTCAGTGATAACGATTTTCGGTTTTTCCGATAATTTTGAAAGGGTGGCAGTAAGCTCTGTTTCACGACAGACAGAGGATATTGCTCCTGCCTCAAGCACATCTCTTATCGTCTGCTGCTGAGGGAGTATGAGTCTGCCTTTAGGAGCGGCTTTATCTATAGGAACAACAAGTACGGCTATATCGCCCGGATTCAGCAGATCTCCGCAGATGCACATCTTTTCGTCTTTTACATCAAGCCTTGAGCCGATAAGCTCTTTCAGCTCGTAAATGTTTGTGCCGTTCAGTGCGTCTGTGTAGATAGTGTCATCGGTTTTCGGGGGAACGGTATCAAGCAGACCGCACTTGTTCATTACGGTTATATAAGGTATGTTCTGCTTTTTCAGCCTTTCGAGTATGGCGCTGTCAAAGTCGGATATGCCCTTTGTGCTGTCAACCACAAGCAGAGCAATATCTGTCTTGAACAGAACCTGATAACTCTTTCTTACACGCAGGCTTCCGAGGTCGCCCTCATCGTCAAGTCCCGGAGTGTCGGTTATCATAACGGGACCCAGCGGCAAAAGTTCCATTGCCTTTGAAACAGGGTCGGTCGTTGTTCCTGCAGTATCCGAAACCACAGCAAGCTCCTGCCCTGTTATAGCGTTTATAAGGCTGGATTTGCCTGCGTTGCGTCTGCCGAAAATTCCGATGTGTATGCGTTCTCCGCTCGGTGTTGAATTTAAGCTCACCGGTTGCTCCTTTCTCAGTCGGTTTCTTAGAACCTGAAATCTCTCTGACCGTGAATAATGTTGTCGATATACTCGGTCGCCTTTGCTCTTACCTTTTCATTCGGGATGGTCGTAAGCTCTCTTGCGATAAGCTCCTCGCCGATTTTTCTTGTATCCTCCGATGCATAGTCGACAAGGTATTCCTTAAGCGTCATAAGGGCATTCGGGTGACAGCAGTTCTGTATCTGCCCTGCCTTGCACAGACTCATGAAGCGGTCGCCCGTTCTTCCCTCACGGTAGCAGGCTGTACAGAACGACGGGATGTATCCGAGCCTCATCAGCCAGTTTACTACCTCGTCAAGACTTCTGTTATCCGATACGTCAAACTGTGCCGAGTTTTCTTCCTCAGGCTCAGGTTCAGCGTAACCGCCGACGCTTGTTCTTGAGCCTCCGCTTATCTGCGAGATACCAAGATGCAGAACTCTTTCCCTTGACTTCTGGCTTTCTCTTGTGGAAACGATCATTCCGGTATAGGGAACGGCAATTCTAAGACAGGCAACTATTTTTGCAAATGTATCGTCTGTGATGCCGTTATCGAATTCATCGGGGTCTATATCATCGGCACGTCTTACTCTCGGAACTGAGATAGTGTGAGGACCTACGCCGTGTACGGCTTCAAGATGCTCTGCGTGCATAAGAAGTCCAGCAAATTCATATCTGTAAAGCTCAAGTCCGAACAATGCGCCGATGCCTACATCGTCAATTCCGCCCTCCATCGCTCTGTCCATAGCCTCTGTGTGATAAGCGTAATTGTGCTTGGGTCCTGTCGGGTGCAGGCGCTCATAGCTCTCCTTGTGATAGGTTTCCTGGAACAGAATATATGTGCCGATTCCTGCCTCTTTCAGCTTTCTGTAGTTTTCTACCGTTGTAGCGGCAATGTTTACGTTTACTCTGCGGATAGCGCCGTTCTTGTGCTTGATGGAGTAAATAGTCTTGATACATTCGAGTATGTATTCAAGAGGGTTGTTCACGGGGTCTTCGCCTGCCTCTATGGCAAGTCTTTTGTGACCCATATCCTGTAATGCGATAACCTCCTGTCTTACCTCGTCCTGTGTCAGCTTTTTACGGCAGATATGCTTGTTCTTTGCGTGGTAAGGGCAGTAAAGGCAACCGTTCACGCAGTAGTTTGAAAGATACAGCGGAGCGAACATTACGATTCTGTTGCCGTAAAAGTCCTTCTTGATCTGCTCTGCGAGCTTGTATATTTCCTCGTTCTTTTCGGGAATGTCGCAGTCGAGCAGAACCTCTGCCTCTCTGTGCGAAAGTCCTTTTCTGAGCTTTGCTTTTTCAAGAATGCTGTCGATAAGCTCGGCGTTATGCTTGTTTTCTTCGGCATATCTCAGCGTTTCTTCGATTTCCTCATGGTTGATGAATTCCTCTGCTTTCAGAGATTTGGGATCGTAATTATACATATTTATTTCCTTTCGTTAAAAGAGGCATGGTCGCCCCTTGATTCGACTATTCTGTAGCCTGCGCCCTCAACACGTTTTTGCAGGCACATTCTGCACTGTGCGGATTCGTCGCCTGTGCAGATTTTGTTGTCATACAGCAGATATTTTTTTCTTACGTCTGTCGGTGACAGATTCGGCATTACAACGTTAGCGCCGGCTTTAAGCGCAAGCTCTCTGCCTGTCGGATGAATCGTTCCTATCGCAGTAGTCGCAGGAAGCAGTACATCGGGCAGCGCAAGCCGCACAAGACCCAGCATAAACAGCGTAAGCTCAGCCGTACCCTGCGGCTTATCGGCAAAAGGCGTTGCGTGGTGCGGTATAAAAGGACCTATCCCCACCATTTCGGGCTTCAGGTCTTCCAAAAACAGCATATCATCGGCAAGATTTTCAGCCGTCTGATAAGGAGAGCCTACCATAAAGCCTGCCCCTGTCTGATAGCCGATTTTTTTAAGCGTCCTAAGACAATCCTGCCTGTGCTTTGCCGAAAGACCGGGCGGATGGAGCTTTGAATAATGCTCGTAATCGGCGGTTTCGTGGCGCAACAGGTATCTGTCCGCACCGCTTTCAAAATATCTGCGGTAGCTTTCTTCGCTTTTTTCGCCTATCGAAAGCGTTACAGCACAATCGGGAAAATCACGCTTTATCGAACAGACAATATCACATATCATATCATCACTGTAATAAGGATCTTCTCCGCCCTGTAGTACAAACGTTCTGAAGCCAAGCTCATAGCCTGTCTTACAGCAATCAAGTATCTGCTCCTTGCTGAGCCTGTAGCGCTCTGCCTGCTTGTTACTGCACCGTATTCCGCAATAATAACAGTCGTTTTTGCAGTAGTCGGTAAATTCTATCAGACCTCTGATATAAACATCCTTACCGTAGTATTTTTCACGGACGCTGCGTGACAGTTCAAAGAGATAATCACGCACTGCGTCCCTGTTTTCGATAAGGGATACATATTCGCCTTTTTCGAGGTGGTGTGTGCTGTACAGCTTTGATACCAGTTCTTTAAGTTCTTCGGCTTTGCTCAATCGTCCGCCTCCTTTTCCTTTAAACAATCTGCAGGAAGCTTCTGATAGATGGTCTTTGAGGTAACGCCCTTCAATGCGCCGAGCTTACCCGACAAAGTGTTTATCACATCCTGCGGTGCGTCAATGGCAACGCTGATGATAGAAACGCCTGCCTTTTCATAAGGTACTCCCATCCTGCCGATAATGTAATGAGCACACTCGTGCAGATACTCGTTCAGCTTTGATACCGAAGAGGACTCGGATACGACTATTCCTATAAGTGCTACTCTGCTCTCACAATTCATTTAATCACCTTTTTCCGTTTAAAATAAAAATGAGCCGTGCAAGGCACAGCTCTATCATAAAACGTAAAATCATAAAAATAGTAAAACAAAAACCGCCTTGCTTTTCTGTCAGAATAATCTTTCAGATCAGTCAGGTTTATAAAATTGTAGATATTTTGCCGTTCGGTGAAAGAAGCAAATCTCGCACCTTACGGTATGCGTATTAATTATAACGCAGAATACGGATAAAGTCAATATCGGTACGGCTTTATCCGCATTTTGCACTAAAAGTCAAATGTTATTTATGCACTCTGACAAATATCAGTCGTGTCTGGGACTAGCACTGATGTGCTGAATAGCCTGAATAATGGCAACATCAAGATCTACCGAGGGCTGATTTTCAAGCTCCTGCTTTATGCGTGTGAAAACCTGTCCGTTTACTGTGCTGACATATTTCGGCGTCAGGCGGTTAAGAGCATACGCTTTCATATCCTCAAGGCAGAGCTCGCACTTACAGCAGTTGTAATCTCTGAGCAGTTCCGAAAGCCTTTCGTCAACGTAGTGTTCCATCATATTTATAATCATAATATGTTTCCTTTCACATTGATAAAGAGATTTGAATTCTTTTTTACATTTTATCACATTTTTCCCGTACAGTCAATAGAATTATGATAATTCCGCACATATTTAAATATACTCCGTAAAATTTTTCCGTTGACGGCTGTGTTATATTGACAAACCGCCTTGTCGAGTGTATAATATAAAAGAATGTAAACTAAAATATGACAATAGGCTGATAACGTGCTTTACGTTTGGCTTGATATACAGACCCGGCGGTATGCCGTATTTTAAGCAATACAGCCCGTTTACTCAAAAACGAAAGGAAAAAGCATTTTACATGGGATTACTTACAAAAATATTCGGTAACTATTCCGAAAAAGAAATCAAGAGAATAATTCCGATAAAGGATAAGGTTCTTGAGCTTGAATCGAAATATTCTCCGATGACCGACAGCGAGCTTAAGGCGCAGACTCCCGCACTGAAGGAAAGACTTGAAAACGGTGAAACACTAGATGATATCCTCCCCGACGCATTTGCCGTATGCCGTGAGGCTATGTGGAGAGTTCTCGGCATAAAGCCTTATCCCGTACAGATACTCGGCGGTATTATTCTTTTCCAGGGACGTATTGCAGAGATGAGAACAGGTGAAGGTAAGACCTTCGTTGCCGCACTTCCCTCTTATCTTGTTGCGCTCAGCGGCAAGGGCGTACACGTTGTAACGGTAAACGACTACCTTGCAAAGCGTGACGGTGAAATGATAGGCCGTGTACACAGATTCTTAGGTCTTACCGTGGGACTTATACTTCACGATATGAAAAACGACGACAGAAGAAAGTCGTATAACTGTGATGTAACATACGGTACAAACAACGAATTCGGCTTTGACTATCTGCGTGACAATATGTGTATTCACAAGCAGGACAAGGTACAGCGTGAATTCAATTTCGCTATTGTCGATGAGGTCGACTCGATACTTATTGATGAAGCGAGAACTCCTCTTATCATTTCGGGACCCGGAGATAAGTCCACCGACCTTTATCAGAAGGCAAACAGACTTGCGTTACAGTTAAAGCCGTTCACGGTAATCGACCTTGACAGCAAGGAAGATCAGGATCAGTTTGACGGCGATTATATCATAGACGAAAAGGCAAAGAACGCTACTCTTACCCAGCGTGGCGTTAAAAAAGCGGAAGCATATTTCGGCGTAGAAAACCTTATGGATGCCGAAAATATGACGCTTTTACACCATGTCAACCAGGCTATCAAGGCGGTAGGCGTAATGAAGCGTGACGTTGACTATGTTGTAAAGGACGGCGAAATAGTAATCGTTGATGAATTTACAGGACGTCTTATGTTCGGACGTAGATTCAACGAGGGCTTACACCAGGCTATCGAGGCAAAGGAAGGCGTAAAGGTTAAAAACGAGAGCAAGACGCTCGCTACTATTACATTCCAGAACTTCTTCAGACTGTACGATAAGCTGTCCGGTATGACAGGTACGGCTATGACGGAAGAAGCCGAATTCAGACAGATTTATGCACTTGACGTTATAGAGATACCTACCAACAAGCCTATAGCAAGAATCGACCACGAGGATCAGGTATATAAGAACGAAGAGGGCAAGTACAAGGCGGTAATCCGTCAGATTGAAGAATGCCACGCCAAAGGTCAGCCTGTACTGGTCGGCACTATCACGATCGAGAAGTCCGAACTGCTTTCCTCTATGCTCAAGAAGAAAGGCATAAAGCACGAGGTGCTGAACGCAAAGAATCACGAGCGTGAGGCTGAAATTGTTGCACAGGCAGGTAAGAAGGGTGCGGTTACTATCGCAACCAACATGGCAGGTCGTGGTACGGATATTATGCTCGGCGGTAACGCAGAGTATCTCGCAAAGGCAAGAATGAGAAAAGAAGGCATGGACGAGGCTCTCATAAATGAGGCTACAGGCTTTGCCGAAACAGATAACGAAGATATTCTCAACGCAAGAGAAACGTATATCAAGTACAATGCGGAATATAAGGCCGCAATAAAGGACGAGGCTGAGGAAGTAAGACAGGCAGGCGGTCTGTTCATACTGGGTACAGAGCGTCACGAATCACGCCGTATCGACAATCAGCTGAGAGGTCGTGCAGGCCGTCAGGGTGACCCCGGCGAAAGCCGCTTCTTCATTTCGCTTGAGGACGATCTTATGCGTAAGTTCGGCGGCGAAAAGGTGCAGAGCGTAATGCAGACGCTCGGTATCGAGGACGATGTACCGATTGAAAACGGATTCCTCACAAAGACTATCGAGTCCTCACAGCGTAAGGTCGAGGGCAGAAACTTCTCTATCCGTAAGAACGTACTTGACTTTGACGATGTAATGTCACAGCAGCGTATGACGATTTATTCACAGCGTGCCAAGGTGCTTGACGGTGAAGATGTCAGCGACTATGTAAAGAATATGATAAAGGAAACCATCGAGGAGAATGTCAAGACATACTGCTCCGATGATTATCCTGAAAACTGGAATCTTATCGGTCTGCGTGAGCATTTTGCAAATATGCTTACAAAGGAAGATGACTTCAACTATACTACGGACGATCTCAATACAATTGACCGCAAGGATATTGTAAAGCTCCTGCAGGAAAGAGCGGACGCTCTTTATGCCGAACGTGAAGAAATGTTCGGCACTGAAAATATGCGTGAGATTGAGCGTATCTGTCTGCTGAAGGTTGTTGACACCAAGTGGATGGATCATATTGACGCAATGGAGGAACTTAAGCGAGGCATCTATCTCAGAAGCTACGCACAAAGAGATCCCGTTGTCGAATACCGTATTGAAGGCTTCGCAATGTTCGATGAGATGATTGCTGCTATCCGTGAGGATACTGCAAGACTTGTCCTTACCGTCAAGGTAAGGATAGAAGAACCGCTTGAGCGTGAACAGGTAATGAAACCCGACGCTGAAAACGCAGGTTCTCACACGACCGTAAAGAAATCCGCTTCGGAAAAGGTCGGAAGAAACGATCCCTGCCCCTGCGGAAGCGGTAAAAAGTATAAGAAATGTTGCGGTAAGGACGAATAATTACGTTAACAGTGCTGTTTCAGCTTGTGTTCATAAAACGGACGCAAGCTGAACGCTTTAATACGACAAACGGCATAAATTATCAAAGCTTACAATGAAAGGAACTCGAAATGGCTGAGATCAAAGCATTCAGAGGACTGAGATTTACCGACAAGGCAGGAAGCACAGGCGAGGTGTGCTGTCCCCCCTACGATATTATCAGCCCCGAACAGAAAAAGCAGTATTTGGCTGAAAACCCCCACAATATCATAAGGCTTGAATTGCCGAAAACGGCTGAGGATACCGATGAGGCATACGGCAAGGCAAGAGCGTATCTCAACGAGTGGCTTGACGAAGAAATTCTGAAGTGTGACGAAAAGCCTTCAATATATATCTATGAGATGGTGTTTGACGCACTCGGTTCAAGCTACAGTGTAAAGGGATATGTTTCGCTTGTAAAGCTGGAGGAGTTCTCAAAGGGAATAATTCTTCCCCACGAGGAAACGCTCTCAAAGGCCAAAGAGGACAGGTTCAACCTTATGTGTGCTACCGGATGTAATTTCAGCCAGATATACTCGTTATATATGGACGATGACAGCAAGGTATTCACGCTTATAGATAATGCAAGCAAGGGCGTTCCCGACAAGCAGTTCACCGATCCCGACGGAGTTACACACAAGCTGTGGTGCGTAAGCAATGAAGCGTTTATCGCAGACCTTGCATCAAAAATGGCTGACAAGAAGTTATATATTGCCGACGGTCACCACCGCTATGAAACGGCGCTCCGTTACAAGAAATTCGTTGCAGAAAACAAGCAGGATGTCGGCACTTCCGAATATGTTACGATGATGCTTGTCAATATGGAGAACAGCGGACTTGTAGTATTCCCTACCCACAGAATCGTAAGGGATCTTGAAAACTTTGATGTAAACGCTGTTATTGAAAAGTCGAAGGATTATTTCGACATAGAAACCGACCTTTCACGCACAGACAGCACAGTAAAGCTTGACAAGGCTTACAAGGACGGCAAGAAGGCATTCGTTCTCTACTGTGACGGCAAGTATACGCTTATGACGTTAAAGGATACTTCCCTTATGGAAAAGCTAATGCCGACTGCAAGCAAGGCACTGCGTGAGCTTGATGTCAGCGTACTTCATACGCTTGTGCTTGAGAGAATTTTCGGCATAGATAAAGAAAATATGGCAAATCAGAAGAACCTTACATACACAAGAGTTCTTGACGAGGCTATTGAAGCTGTAGACAACGGCAGTGCCGATTGTTCATTTATACTTAACCCCACCAGAGTTTCCGAGATAAGAGATGTTGCGCTTGCAGGCGAAAAGATGCCTCAGAAGTCAACATATTTCTATCCCAAACTCACAACAGGACTTGTTATGAACAAAATTTTTGACTGATTAAAGGAGAAAAACAATGCTCGCTCGTGAATGCAAAAAGGAACTTACAGAACACATAATCCCTTTCTGGGACAGCCTTGAAGATAATGATAACGGCGGTTTCTACGGTTATGTAGGAAACGACCTTACTCTTGATAAAAACGCTCCCAAGGGCGTAATACTTCACTCAAGAATACTCTGGTTCTACTCAAACTGCTATCTTGTGTTAAAGGATCAGAATTGCCTTAAAAAAGCAAAGCACGCTTATGAATTCCTTTCAAAATATTGTGTTGACAAGGAAAACGGCGGTGTATACTGGATGATGAATGCAGACGGCACGGTAAACGACAGTATGAAGCACACATATTGCCAGGCATTTTTCATCTATGCTATGTCAAGCTACTATGACGCATCTAAGGATAAAGCCGCTTTGGAGCTTGCTCTTGATGTGTTCGCTACGGTTGAGGAAAAGTGCCGTGACGATGTCGCATATCTTGAGGCATTCTCAAAGGACTGGAGCCTTATCCCGAATGACGCACTTTCCGAAAACGGTCTTATGGCTGACAAAACAATGAACACTACCCTGCACGTTATGGAGGCTTATACCGAGCTTTACAGAGTAAGCAATGACAAGCGTGTGCTTAAGGCTCTGCGTTTTACTCTTGAGATCACGCTTGACAAGATTTACGATAAGAACGGCGGAAAGCTGTTCGTATTCTTCGATAAAAATCTTAACGAAATAGGCGATATTTACTCATACGGTCACGATATTGAAGCTACATGGCTTATCGACAGAGCCTGCGATGTTATCGGTGACGAGCATCTTTCAAAGAGATGCGCCGAGATGAACAAGGTAATCGTCAAGAACATTGCCGACAGGGCTTTATCGAACGGCAGGCTCAATAACGAGGTTGAACACGGTGTTGTGAACACATGGCATATCTGGTGGGTACAGGCAGAGGGCGTAGTTGGCTTCTGCAACGCTTATCAGAGATACGGCGACGCAAGATACCTTGAGATTTCACGCACGCTTTGGAACTATATCAAGGATAAGATGATAGACAAGCGTCCCGGCGGCGAATGGCATTCACAGCTTGACGATAACGATCAGCCCGCAGATTTCAAGCCGGTCGTAGATCCGTGGAAATGCCCCTACCATAACGGAAGAATGTGCTTAGAGATAATTTCTCGTATGTAATCGAAAGGATTCCCCCTATGTCTGTTTCAAACAGAATTTTTAAAGCAGCGGCTTTATTTTCGGCTGCAGCGATAGCAATAGTATCATCCGGCTGCAGCGGCGACCCCGTAAAGCAGGAGATTGTCACCTCGATAACCGATCAGGTACAGTTTTCGTACGAAACCGCCAAAGCTCAGTATATGACTATCGAAGAAGAAGCGAAAATTCCCGCAAACCTCGACTATGCTCAGTCGCAGTCATATTATGCTCCTGTTTCAGGTAAGATAAAGACCAACAATATATCGAAAAATATGAAGGTCAAAAAAGGCGATGTGCTTATTGCTCTCGACACTACTGAGCTTGACTTTCAGATAAACGACCAGGAAATGAAGGTCGCCACTATGGCGGACGGCATTGACAAGGGCTACGCTCAGATTGAACTGGACAAGCTTAAAGAACAGCGGGAAGGTGCAGTTGTTACCGCACCGTACGACGGAGTAATTGCAGAATGTTGTTATTCAGCAGTTGGAACAAATATTGAGCAGGGCACGCTACTCTGCCGTGTTGCTGTGCTGGAATCAATATTCGTGTACAATTCCCAGGGTGCAGGAAAGAATCTGCGTTTCGGTATGGATGTTGACCTTGTAATCAATGACGTTGACTATACGGGAACGGTGACCGCCGCTCCCGACACAGCTCCCTCGGACGCAAGCAAGGACGCCACAAAATACTGTGCAGTTGCCCTGTCCGATGACAGCTTAAAAAAATTGATAAACGATAACAACGGTATCACCGCAGTAGATGCCGGCTGGGCTACTATTCACGCAATAACGACAAAACGTGTGAACGTGCTTGCCGTACCCGAAAAAGCAATAAAGAAGGACGGCACAAAGACATATTGCAGCGTTCTGCAAGGCAACGAAAAGTACGACCTTTATGTTGAAGTCGGTGTGACAGCAGGCGGCTACACCGAGATACTCAGCGGACTTAATGAGGGTGATGTGGTAGTCCTCTCGGAATCAACAGGCAACGGCTCTGACAATAACAACAAAAATGATAAAAACAATAAAGATGATAATGCAGATGATATACAGGACGAAAATGATGACAACCGCAAGCCGTGGAACGGCGACAAGCCCGAAGATATGCAGTTTCCTGACGATCAGAACGACTGATATGTAAAAAATAATGCCCGGTCAACGACCGGGCAATTTTTATAGCTTTGTAACAATATCATAAAATCCGTTCAGATCTTTTACAGTAAATTTCTGACCGAAATCACGGTTGTTATTATATCTGTCGATATACACGGAGGTACAGCCGAAGTCGTTTGCTACAAGCACGTCTTTTCTTTCATCGCCGATAAATATCATTTCATCGGGTTTTATACCGAAATAAACGGCAATATCGACAAGCCCCTTTATGTTCGGCTTACGGTATCTGCATGAGGTTGACGAAACGTATAAATCGAAAAGCGGCATAAGCTCAGGGAAATAGCTTTTGTGCAGTTCGTCGGGCATTCCCGTTGCGACATCGGTAAGTGTGGCAATCTTTATGCCTCTGTCACGCAGTTTTTGCAACACAGGGACGGTTTCGGGATATGTGTATGCCTTAAGCGGAAAAGCCTCGAAAAAGCAATAAGCGATTTTTTCAGGCGAAATATCCATACCCCATTTTCTGACTATCTCACCGAATATCCTTTCGTAAGAATAATCAGCCTCACGGAATTTTATCGAGGGATTGTAGCCACGCAGTATTTCCATCCCGTCCGCTATATTCTTTTCGGTAAGCTGCGGCAGCAGCTTTTCACAAACGTGCAAAAAACCGTTTTCGTAATAGTCTACCCACACACCCGGCATACCCTTATATTCCATAAGCGTGCCGCCTATGTCAAATACGGCTGACTTAATCATAACTGCCTCCGATAATAATTATTCAAGCTCTGCTACCGTAACTCCTGCTTCGCCCTCGCCGTATGCACCGTCACGGAACGATTTGACGTGGGGATTCTTACGCAGGTACTGCTGTACCGCAGAACGCAGAGCACCTGTTCCCTTGCCGTGAATAATAGTGATGACGGAAATTCCGCTGAGAAGACAGCTGTCTATAAAGCGGTCCACCTCCATTACGCCGTCATCGCCGAGCATACCTCTTATATCAAGTTCCATTCCGCTCTTGCGTGAGAAGTTACTTACCAGCTTCTTTCCGACCTTAGATGGTGTCGGCTGTTTCTTGCTCTCTTTCTTTTCTTCCACAAGACGAAGATTTTCAAGCTTGGTCTTGGTTTTCATAGCACCGACCTGAACAAAGCACATATTCTTTGAATCGGGCAGTCTTAGCAGCGTTCCCTCTTTATTGAGATCCGCAAGACGTACCGTATCACCGACCTTGAGCGGTCTTGGCAGAACATAATGATCTATCTTCTTCTGCATTATCGGGTTTGCGGTATCATACATTCCGTTCACAGATGAGTTGATATGTGAACGGACACCCTTGACCTTCTGTGCAAAATCGGCACTTTCCTTCTGCTTTCTGAGCCTTTCAAGTTCTTCAAGCATAAGGTCGCCCTGAAAACGCACTTCTTCGATTATGCTTGCCGCCTTGCTTCTGACGTCCTGAAGTTCTTTTTCCTTGTCCTTTTCAAGCTGATCACGCTCGGCTCTGAGCTGTTCTGTGATTTCCTTTGATTTCTTCTGTTCCGCCGCCGCAGAGCTTTTCAGCTTTTCGAGCTCCTGCCTTGTCTTTTCGAGAGATTGAACAACTTCTTCAAATCGCTTGTCCTCTGTGCTGACAAGCTCCTTTGCGTTGTCGATTATATCACTGCTTATGCCGAGCTTTGAGGATATGGCAAAGGCGTTTGATTTACCCGGCATACCTACAATTACTCTGTATGTCGGTCTTAAGGTCTTTATATCAAACTCGCAGGACGCATTTTCAACGTTGTCCGTCTTTATTGCGTACATCTTGACTTCCTGGTAGTGAGTAGTAGCTATCACCTTGCAGTCACGTTTTCTGAATTCATCAAGGATAGATACCGCAAGCGCTGAGCCTTCAACTGGGTCTGTACCCGAACAAAGCTCATCGAGCATAATAAGCGACTTCTCATCAGCTGTACGGAGAATCCTTGCAATATTCGTCATATGTGACGAGAATGTAGACAGGCTCTGTTCGATGCTCTGCTCATCGCCTATATCCACATACAGTTCATCAAACATACCGATAACGCTGTTTTCACTTGCAGGTATCATCATGCCGCACATTGCCATAAGCACAAGCAGACCTGCGGTTTTGAGAGAAACCGTCTTACCGCCGGTGTTCGGACCGGTTACGATAAGCGATGAATAATCGTTTCCAAGTTCAAGAGAGATAGGCACTACCTTATCCTTGTCGATAAGCGGATGCCTTGCCTTTATCAGATTGAAGCAAGGCTTGTCGGTTATAACAGGGGTCACTGCTTTCATCTTTGCGCCGAGATTTGCTTTGGCAAAATAAATTTCGAGCGTCAGCACTATCTCATAATCGTTTATCATCGGCTCGGCAAAGCTGCCGACAAGCTCCGACATTTCCTTTATGATACGCTCGATTTCCTTTTGCTCCTCTATCTGAAGTACCCTTATCTCATTGTTGGCTTCGACTACCGCTATAGGCTCAATGAACAGCGTTGCTCCCGTTGCGGATGTATCGTGTACAAGACCGCTTATCTCGCTCTTGTATTCGGTTTTTACGGGTACGACAAATCTTCCGTCACGCATTGTGACAAGGCTTTCCTGAAGATATTTCTGAGTTGACTGACTCTTTATCAGCTTATCAAGCCTTTCTCTTACGGCAAGGCTCTTACGCTGTATCGAACGGCGTATCGCCGCAAGCTGAGGGCTTGCACTGTCAGCAAGCTCTTCTTCTGATATGATAGCGTTGGTTATCATATTTTCAAGGTGCTTGTTTACGCTGAGCTGCTCGAAATATTCAGTAAGCGAGGTCTGAATGCCGCTGCACTGTGAATACCATTCGTCAAGACCGGATACTTCACGCAGGAACATTCCTATATCCATAAGCTCTCTCAGCGACAGCGATGAGCCTTGCTGTGCCCTTTTTGCACCAAAGCAGATATCCTTTATGTTATAGAATTTCGGCGTACCGAATTTTGATGACAGCGTGAATGCGTCGTCCGTCTTTGCTATTTCCGTTCTTACCGTGTCTATATCGAATGACGGCTTTATCTTCTTTATGCGTTCCCTGCATACATCACAGTATGCGTTTTGCGAGAGCAGGTCAAGAATCTTGTCCAGCTCCAGCTTTTTATAGTCTTTTTTCATATTTATGTCCTTTATATCTATGTTTCTATTACGATGTTTTTGTAATAATCAAGCGTAGAAAACGATCTGTTCAGCTGTGACAGCAGATAGAATTCCGCAATTGCGGAAAACAGCTTTTCGTTTTCCTTTGAGATTCTGAAACGGTACATTTTGTCTGTATCCGAATATGCAACATATCTCAGCGTATGAAGAAGCGTAGGGTTGAGCGCAAATGCGTTTTTTTCAAGCAGTTCTGTGTGCTCCTCGTAGCAGTCCAAGCAGTAAATCACGCCCTCGACCGGCAAGAACATCATAGTATCGCTCTGATATGCTATACATTCACGGCACGCTCTTAGATCTGGCATAAATCCTATCCTTGACAGAAACCTGAACTCGAATATCGCTTTTATAAAACGAAGCGGCAGCTTCTGCTTTTCAAGCTGAAAATATGTCATGCAGGTAAAGCGGAGCAGATCTGAATGTTCTTCTTCCGATGTTGCACAATATTTTATTATATCGGCAAAATATGCCGCAAGCGAGAGCGCCTCAATATCCGCAGATATATTATAGAAGCTGCATATCGGCTCTGCGCTGTTAAGCGTATATCCTTTACTGCTGCGACTGACGCAGAATGTTGCATAACTGAAAAGCGATGCGGCACCTGAATTCTTTCCGCCTATCTTCTTTGCGCCGTGCGCCATAACCTCTATCATTCCGAGCTTGTCAGTGAACAGGTCAAGAAAACAGCTGTTCTCGCCTATAATGCGCTGCCCGATAACAAGCCCTTTCAGCGTAATAAGCATTGAACAGCTACTCCTTTTGATTATATATCAGTCGGCTTTAAGTCCGAAGTCGGCAATGTCGGATTCTCTGTTTCTCCAGTCCTCTTTTACCTTTACCCATATCTGCATATTGACCTTACAGCCGAAATAGTCCTGCATATCTTCTCTTGCCTCAGAGCCTATCTTTTTAAGCATTGAGCCCTGCTTTCCGATAATCATGCCCTTGTGCGACGCTTTTTCGCAGACGATGACTATGCCTATATCGACAATCTCCTTGCCGTTGGGCTTCTGCCTTACCTCCATCGTTTCGACATAAACGGCTGTTCCGTGCGGAATCTCCTCGTTCATATTTCTGAGTATCTTTTCACGGACAATTTCCGCAAGCCATACCTTTTCCGCCTGGTCGGTCGGAAGCTCATCGTCAAAATAATGCGGCGACAGCTTTACATATCTGTCGATTACAGGCATTATTTCTTCAACGCCTATCCTCTGCCTTACGCTTATCGGAATTATCTCCTTGAAATCATACAGCTCGCTGTATTCCTTTATAAGCGAAAGAAGCTCGGACTTGTCCTTTACTAAATCGACCTTGTTTATAAGCAGAACGACATCTGTCTTTCTGTCCTTGAAGCTGTCTATCAGATTATGCTCTATCGGAGAAATCTTCTTGGTAGCGTCTGCCATCATAAGTATCACGTCAACATCGGTCACGCTCTCTCTTATGGATTTGAGCATCTGATCCGACAGCTTGTTCTTTGCTTTATGCATACCGGGCGTATCTATGAACACATACTGCGTTTCGCCTTTTGTAAGTACGCCGTTTATTCTTGTTCTTGTTGTCTGCGGTTTATCACTGACTATTGCAATTTTTTCGCCGACAAGATAGTTTGTGAGCGTTGACTTACCCGCATTGGGTCTGCCGGCAATAGCGACGAAAACTGATTTTGGATTATTCATTTATTCATCTTTCCTTTGATATTTCTTTTCTTTCCTTTTGAAACAAACAAAAATGCAAGGCAGGCAAAAGCCGCAAGCATAGCAAGATTCCATATGTCACCCGTAAAAAATCTGAATATAAGAACAAATTTTTCCGTGTTCCAGAAAAGTGTTATACCGATTATGACCGCAGCAATTGCGGTAACAAATACTGCGCCTGCGGCAACGTCTTTTCCGACCTTTGCAAGCGCCGAATAGCCGGGCGAAACCTTGTCTATAACTACCTCTATAGCCGTATTCATCATTTCGGCGGAAATAACCGTCACGCATGTGATTATCAGTAATATGAACTGTTCCTTTGTAAAATCATAGAATTGCGACAGATACAACACACACATAGTTGCAACAATGTGTATACGCATATTCATCTCATGACTGATACAGAACCATATTCCTCTTGCCGCATATTTAAAGCTGTTTCCAAGTCTTTTAAACACTTTGACCTCTTTTTATTCCCGTGTGATCTTAAGGTTGTTCAGCACAAGGTCTTGCAACTCCAGCATCACCTTTTCACCGTCGGGATCGTCCTCGTGATCGTATCCGAGAAGATGAAGAGTTGAATGTGTAGCTAAAAAACCGACCTCTCTTATCAGCGAATGTCCGTATTCAATAGACTGCGCATGGGCTTTTTCCATGGAAATAACAATATCCCCGAGCATATATGCGCCGTTTTCGGGGTTTACGTCATACTCGTCATACGCCCCAAGCGGAAACGAGATAACGTCCGTTACTTTGTTCTTGTCACGGAACTCTTTATTGATGCGTTTTATCCGCTCGTTGTCAACAAGCGTTACCGATACGTCTGCGTCACCGACAAAATCGGTAACTCTGAGCGTTTCTGCAATGCACTTTCTGATAACGGTGCGCAGTCCGTTAGGCACTTCTATTGCTTTCTGATTGTTCCTGAACGACATATATATTTTAGGTGTTTTCTTCTCAGACATTTTTACTTTCCTCATTTAAAAGCGGTCAGCTTTTCTTTCTTTCATTGTACTGCTCATAGGCTCTTACTATATCCTGTACAAGTCTGTGACGCACTACGTCCTTTTCCGTAAAACGGTTTATTGCAATATCGTCTATATTCTTCAGAATTTTTGTAGCTTCTACAAGTCCCGAACGTCTTGAATCCGGTAAATCTATCTGTGTAACGTCGCCCGTTATTACCATCTTGCTGTTAAAGCCCAGTCGGGTCAGAAACATCTTCATCTGCTCGGGAGTTGTGTTCTGCGCCTCGTCAAGAATGATAAAGCTGTCGTCAAGCGTTCTTCCTCGCATATATGCAAGCGGAGCGACTTCTATACAGCCTCGCTCCATATTACGCTGAAACGCTTCAGACCCCATCATATCGAAAAGTGCGTCATACAGCGGACGCAGATAAGGATCGACCTTGTTCTGAAGATCGCCCGGCAGAAATCCGAGCTTCTCGCCCGCCTCCACAGCAGGACGTGTAAGAATTATACGTTGCACCTCGTGCGCCTTGAACGCTCTTACCGCAAGCGCTACCGCAAGATAAGTCTTGCCTGTACCGGCAGGACCTACACCGAATACGATCGTATTCTTTTTTATACTGTTCACATATTTCGACTGTCCGACCGTCTTTGCCTTTATCGGCTTTCCTGTATGGCTGACACAGATACAGTCCGAGGAGAGCGTCTGCATTTCCTCGCTCTTGCCCTCGTTTATCATTGAGATCGCATACCTTACGCTCTGCTCTGTCGGTATCTCGCCTTTTTCCACGGAAGCGACAAGCGTATTTATGACCTGCTGTGCGTTATCGACAGCATTTTCTTCGCCCTTTATGCGTATTTCGTCATCACGGCTGTATATCGAAACCTTGTATTCCTTTTGTATAATATTGATATTACTGTCAAAATCGCCGAAAACTTCGTGGATCCGGCTCATATCCTGAATATTAACAGCTTTTTCTGTCATTTATTGTGATATATTCCTTTCACATTTTAGAAATTTATCTATACTATGATAGTATACCACATTCCGGACTTTATTTCAATACAAATTTACGTCAAATCAATATAAAACGGTGATCGGCTGCTTTACTCCGATATAACGTTCAACCTTATATTTTATTGCCATTTTAATTCCCTTTTCGTCTGTTGTAACTTTTTTTTCATCGGACAATATCTTACAGTCGGAAAGGAAATTATCTTCATAATCCTTTTTCTGCTTTTCAAGCTGTGACATTATATCACGGGCGGTATATCTTATCGTTTCCTCTTTCATTTTCGTATACACACCCTGCTTGTATTTATACGGGGTATCTGCGCCGAAAATGCTGATATTATAAGTATCCTCACTGTATGTGAAACCGCTCATATTATCTGCGTTATAATGTTCCCACGGGAGCGGCAAAGCGTAAGAGCCGAACATAAGATATGTGGAATAATACTTTTCGTCTGTAGGTATCTTCCGTGTCTGTTCAAACGGCAGATAGAATTCTTCTGTCTGTTCGCACTCGGCTTTAAGCAAACCATCAGCGTGAACATATATGATTCTTCCGCCGTTATCATTCACCGTTCCGCTTATAAGAAGCTGACCTTTGGCAACTCCGCTTCCGACTGTGGTTTGTAGTTTGCCCTTATAGATCTCTGTGTATACGAGTTGTCCGTCATAATCGCTTACAACATTGCACGGTGTATTTATCGGGATATCGGCTTTCGGCGGATCGTTTGTTTCGGCTGTTTTTATATATACCCTGCTCCCCTCGCGTTCAACGCTTATCCATGACAGATCTTTCAGCCGTGACATAGCCGACAGCTCGCACACCTTTGTGTCAAATGATTTTGTGCCACAGCCCGGTAAAAGTCCGTTGTCTTCCATAACTGCGGCAATCTCGGCATCGGAAAGACGCTCGTTTCCCTCAATATCTATCTTCCACACAAACTGCGACAAGAATACGATAACGGCGCAACAGCACAATGTTCCTGCTACAAGTCCCCAGCGCCTGCGGTACGGATACAGACGAAACGCAAGTCCTTTCCGCTCAGACACCCTGAGCCTTACCCCGTTTTTTCGTGCGATCCTGCTCATTTTAAGATAGCAACCGGGTTTTACTACAGCAGTAAAGCCTGACGTCTGCTGTGTAATTGCATATATCTGTATATCCTCTGATATAAGGCAGCTGATGAATTTCTCCTGAAATCCGCCTATGCCCGCTACCGTGATATATGTTGCGGGAAAACCTGCTTTCGTTTTTCTTTTATTCTTTTTGTATTTCTTCATGGTTCCTCCGCATCGCATCCTGCATTTTCTTCAAAGCCTACTGAATGTATCCTGCCGTATATCTTAACGCTGTCCGTGCCGAAGTTCTTTAATCTCAGCTCCAGTCCGACTATTCTGATAAGTCCGCAAGGTATCTCAAGCTCTATCATATTATCGCCGAATCCCGTGACCTTTCTGCAGCACTCTATTTCAATAAAAGTGTTATCCTTTATAGTTGCATAGGAATGCCTGCGCGTCTTGCCTTTCAACTGTTCATATCTGCCTGCAAGTTTGTTCACATTCATTTTTCTCCACTCCTTTCATATAATCTATATGCGAGTCCGGATAAAAAAGAAGTGAGGCGTTTATGAAAAGAAAAAAAGCGGTTATTATATTTGCGGCATTATCGGCGCTTATCATCGGTATACTGCTCGTTGCCGACAGTGCCGGTACAGCTGAAACAATAAAACGATGTATATATATTTGTCTAGACAGCCTGATACCGTCGCTGTTTTGCTTTATGGTGTTTTCGTCGCTGCTGATAAAGAGCGGCATAGGCGAAATCATGTTCACTCCGTTATGGTACATAATGAAATTTGTACTTCATCTTGACAGAAAGATGTTCGGCATTTTTATGTTAAGTCAGATCGGCGGTTATCCTATAGGGGTGAAACTTCTCAGTGAATTTACCGACGGTAGTAAGGAATGCGATAAGCGGTGCAACACGGCGCTGTGCTATTGCTATAACAGCGGTCCTGCATTCGTTATCGGTATTGTCGGCATTGGAATATACGGCGACATAAAAGCAGGGCTTATAGTATTTTTGTCGTGCCTTGCGGCAAATTTTACCGCCGCCGTGATCATAAATATATACTTCAAGCCCGTAAACGACAGCGCCGTGCGGCTCTCATTGAAAGCGAAAGATGTTACAGCGTGCATTTCGGGAGCGGCAAAAGCATTGATGAACATTGCGCTTGCAATTCTTCTCTTCAATACCGCAACAGAGCTTGCAGACTTTGTGATCGGGACTCTTACAGGCAGTGAATTGCCGTATATAATAAAAGCCGTAACCGAAATCACCAATATTAAAAATTCAGGTGCGGTCTGTTCTCTGCCGGTAGTTACTGCGTTGATTTCTTTCGGGGGATTGTGTGTTATTTATCAACTGTATACTTTATCGGCATTCAGGATAAATATGTTGCGTTTTATAGTGTCAAGAGCGGTTATATCAGCAAATGCGGCGCTGATATGTTATATAATCGTATGTATCAGCGGATATAACACCACGGTAAATGTATTCGCATATGCGACAGATACACTTATAAGCGACCCGCTGTTACTTCTGTGCATTGCGGGAATGACATTTATTCTGCTCAAAAACACCGAGAGATCAAATTGATATAAAAATTCTCAAAGTATCGCCGTGTCGGTTGACATCGTCTTGATTTTATGATATAATAACAAATAATATAAGCGGCATTGGAAAATCAGTGCAAATTTCGTTAGGTGGTGTTTTATATGAAAAAGAAACTGTTCGGCAATAATATCAAGCCTTCCTGCAAATACTGTGAGCTTGGCACCGCTATGGGTGACGATAAGATTCAGTGCTCAAAGTTCGGTGTTGTAAAGTCTTACGATTCCTGCAAGAAGTTTGTATATTCTCCCCTCAAGCGCATTCCTAAAAAGGAAATACAGCTTGCAAATTCTGATGTCAACAACATCAACTTCTGATAATCGGCAAAATATTTGACGTTTCAGCCGCAACCCCGCTTAGGGTTGCGGCTTTTCTTTGCACAAATTTATATATTGAAAAGCCGATTACGGTGTTTCAACATTAATATGTTATAATTTCCGTGCACAAAAAGTAACCGTATCAAGCAGAAAAAAGCATTGTTGCGTCAGGCGTTCGGTGGTATTATATAAATAAAGTCAAACCCGATATAAAAATTTGGAGGTATTTATGGCAAATCTTAAACGAATATTTACAGGTGTTATGTCCGGCTTTACAGCAATTTCACTTGCCGCCTGCTCAAGCAGCGCTCAAGCGGTTCAGGCGCAGGCTCTGCAGACACGACAAATACAAGCACGGAAACAACTATCGACGATGAGATAGAAAACCCCGTAAGCGTCGGCGACATAAGCATTGACGCAGGTGAAGAAGTTGAAGCGGCAGAACTTGAATATCTCGGCTGTTATGATATCACAACGGCAGGCGACGTAAAGCCGTCATACAAGTATTTCTCGGAGAATTACGGCTGTACAATAAAGTGTACGATAGTCGGCTCATTGCAGATTCAGGAAAAGCTTACTACAGCTATTTCTTCCGGTGAATCACCCGACCTTGTTGACTATTCTGATAATACATTCCCCCTGCTTATGTCAAAGAATATGTACACACCGCTTGAAGAATATATGAATCTTTCAGCGCCGCAGTGGTCAGGTCTTGAGCAGTACATAAATCAGTACAAGTGGGGTGGAAAGAATTATTACTACCCCTGGGCATATAATGTAGCTCCTTACTTCCTGATATATAACAGATCAGTGTTTGAGCAGATCGGTATCGAAGATCCAAAGCTTCTTTATGACAGAGGCGAATGGACATGGGACGCTATGAAGGACGATATCCGCAAGTTCATAGACTCTGATCCCGACGGCAAGAGAACAGGTCTTTACGGTGCAATGCAGTACTCAGCCCAGTCATTCATAAACAGTACGGGTACTCCCCTTATAACTATCGATGAAAGCGGCAAGCTTGTACAGAATTTTGAAAATGCAAATGTAGACAGAGCTGCAAACTTTATGCAGGAAATGAAAAAAGAAGGTCTTGCGTCATTCCAGGAAGGCATAATTGACGTTGATACAACGCCTATGCTTGAGGGTACGGCGGCATTCCAGTGTATGGGCGAATGGATAATCTCAGGTTACGCAAAGGCAATGCTCAAGGACGACAGTCTCGACTACTTCTTTGTTCCGTTCCCGAGAGACGTTGAAGCAGATGAATACTATTATCCTATAACCACATTCGGCTATCTTGTTCCGGCCGGTTCAAAATATGCAAAGCAGGCTTCTGTGTTCATCAACTGCTGTCGTCTGAGCAACACGGACGAAGACCTAAAGGCTACCACAAAGGCAAGCATAATGAGAAGCAAGAAGTACACTGACGAAATGTACGACTTCATCTACAGTTTTAAAGAACCTGCAAATTTCCACTGTGTAGTCGACAGTCCTTACGGACTTGACGAAACAACAGGTCAGATAGTAAAGGATATCCTCGGCAATACACTGTTTGATATCGAGAGCGATTATTCCGGTCAGTCGTGGACTCAGATGAGAGAAGCCAATATCGGTGCAATCAGCAAGCAGATAGAATATTATAACGGACTGCTCACACAGTAAATATAATTCATTTCACAAGCCTGCTGTAAACTGCTCACAGAGGGTATTTTAGCTAATAAAGTAAATCGTAAAATTGTTCTATTAAACAGGCTATTTTACGCACTTTTTAGCTTACATTTTTAATTTTCATATGTTTCATTGTACATATTGCACAATTTTTTCAAATCAACTTTGACTAAAATGTGAATTGAATAAATGTACTTATTGTGATAAAATCATAGCAAAGATGTGTGTAAACGATTGCACATATTACATTAAGGAGGTTTTTATGATCAATTTCAAAAGAATATTCGCAGGAGTAATGGCGGCAGCAACCGCTGTATCGCTTGCGGCGTGCTCTAACAGCGGAACAAGCACAACCGCTTCAACAGGTTCCGATGACAGCACTACAAGCACAGAAACAACAATTGATGACGAGATAGACAATCCCGTCAGCGTAGGCGACATAAGCATAGACGCAGGCGAAGAGGTTGAGCCCGCAGAGCTTCAGTATCTCGGTTGCTATGACATTACGACCGCAGGTGACGTAAAGCCCGCATATAAGTATTTCTCGGAACACTACGGCTGTACAATCAAATGCACAATAGTAGGATCGCTCCAGATACTTGAAAAGCTGACAACGGCTATTTCAGCCGGCGAATCTCCTGACCTTGTTGACTACTCAGACAGCACATTCCCGCTCATGATGTCAAAGAATATGTACACTCCTCTTGATGAGTATATAGACCTCTCTGCTCCTCAGTGGTCAGGACTTGATCAGTACATTAACAAGTACAAGTGGAACGGTAAGAATTACTACTACCCCTGGGCTTATAACGTTTCATCCTACTTCCTTATTTACAACAGAGGAGTATTTGAGCAGATAGGTCTTGACGACCCCAAGGAGCTTTATGATGAAGGCAAGTGGACATGGGAAGCAATGGCTGATGTGATCCGTAAGTTCATCGACTCGGATACCGACGGCAACAGAACAGGTCTTTACGGTGCTACCGAATATTCAGCACAGGCAATAATCGACTCAACAGGCGTACCGCTTATAGAGATCGGTGAGGACGGTAAGCTGGTAAGCAACTTCAACAACGCAAGCGTTGACAGAGCCGCTACATTTATGCAGTCGCTCAAGAGCGAAGGTCTTGCAAAGTTCCAGGAAGGCGTTATAAACGTAAACGAAGATCCTATCGTTTCGGGTACAGCGGCATTCCAGGGTATGGGTGAATGGATAATTACAAACTACGCAAAGAAAATGACGAAGGATGATTCTCTTGATATATTCTTTGTTCCCTTCCCCAGAGATTCACAGGCTGATGAATATTATTATTCGATGACGACATTCGGCTATCTTGTACCCGCAGGTTCAAAATTTGCTAAACAGGCATCGGTATTTATCAACTGCTGCCGTCTGAGCAATACAGATGAGGATCTTAAGGCTACAACAAAGACAAGTATCATGAAGAACAAGAAGTATACAGAGGAACAGTACGACTTCATGTACAGCTTCAAGGAAATCAACAATTTCCATGCTGTAGTTGACGAGCCTTATGGTCTTGACGAAACAACAGGTCAGATAGTCAAGGATATTCTCGGCAACACGCTGTTCGATCTGCAGAACGAAACATACGCAGGTCAGTCATGGGCACAGATGCGTGAAGCTAATATCGGTACAATCAACAAGCAGATCGAATACTACAACGGTCTTATCACAAGCGGTAACTCCTGAGTAGAATAAAACGAATAATAATTATAACCGCAGTTTTCGGACTGCGGTTATTTTTATGCGTTTTTTGCATAGCAAAAGGGCTTTGAAAAACAAAGCCCTCGTATTATTTTACGGATTTACTTTACCATATCGCTGTTATTGATAGCGGAAACAAGTGCGCTGACGGAGCTGTTGATGATGTCGGTATGGATGCCTGCGCCCCAGAACGAGTTTCCGTTCTTGTCGCATATCTCGACATATGCCGCCGCCTTTGACTTTGAGCCTACCTCTATAGCGTGTTCATTATATGTTACTAAGCTGTAGCTCAGTCCAAGACCGTTCTTTATAGCGTCGCTCACTGCGTCAAGTCTGCCGTTGCCGCTGCCGGTATACACTGCCGTACTGCCCTTGTAATCTGCTGTAACGGTAGCTGTGATCCCGCCGTTTTCCTGCTTATAGTGTGCCTCGGTGATTTTCAGTGCGGTTTCCTTATTCACGAAATTACTGCGGAATACTTCGTACACTTCATCGGGAGTAAGCTCCTTATGCTGATGATCGGAAACGGATTTAACCGTATAGCCGACTTTTTCACGGAACTTCTTAGGCAGGTCTACACCGTACTTCTGCTGTAACAGATAACCGATACCGCCCTTTCCGCTCTGGCTGTTGATACGGATAACGTCACCGTCATACTGTCTGCCTATATCCATAGGGTCTATGGGCAGATAAGGAACTGTCCAATGCTCAGGGTCTTTTTCCTCACGCCACTTCATACCTTTTGCGATAGCGTCCTGATGTGAGCCTGAGAATGCCGCAAACACGAGAGAGCCGCTGTATGGCTGTCTGTCGTAGACCTTCATACAGGTCATCTTCTCGTAAACCTCTGTTATCGAGGGCAGATCGGAGAAGTCAAGCTTCGGGTCTACGCCGTGCGAGTACATATTAAGAGCAAGCGTTACTATGTCAACGTTACCGGTACGCTCACCGTTTCCGAACAGAGTACCCTCTATTCTGTCAGCGCCGGCAAGCAAGCCAAGCTCGCTGTCTGCAACGGCACAGCCTCTGTCATTATGAGGATGAAGCGAAACGATAACGTTCTCTCTGTTCACCATATTCTTGCACATATACTCTACCTGACTTGCGTAAACGTGCGGAAGCGACATTTCAACGGTAACGGGCAGATTGATTATAACCTTATCATCGGGTGTGGGCTGCCATACGTCAAGCACCGCATTGCATATCTCAAGCGCAAATTCAGGCTCTGTTCCGGTAAAGCTCTCGGGTGAATACTCAAACTTGAAATCACCGGGTGTCTTTTCTCTGTATTCCTTGAGCAGCTTTGCTCCTTCAACGGCTATGTCAATAATCTCGTTCTTAGGCTTTCTGAATACCTGTTCTCTTTGTGCAACAGAGGTGGAATTATACAGATGTACAACTGCGTGCTTTGCACCTGCAAGCGCTTCAAACGTTTTCTTTATGATGTGTTCTCTTGACTGTGTAAGTACCTGAATAGTCACGTCATCGGGGATAAGGTCCTGTTCAATCAATGCACGGCAGAATTCATATTCCGTTTCGGACGCTGCGGGGAAACCTATCTCGATCTCCTTGAAGCCTATCGCTACAAGTACTTTGAAGAATTCGAGCTTTTCTTCAAGATTCATAGGAACTATAAGCGCCTGATTTCCGTCACGCAGATCGACACTGCACCATATAGGAGCCTTGTCTATGTACTCCTTTTTTGTCCAATCAAGACACTGTACGGGAGGCATGAAATATCCTCTGGAGTATTTGTTTGTGTTCATTGTACCTTTCATAAATTATGTCCTTTCCCTATTTGGTTTTCCGATGCAGGCATTTAAAAAGCAATGTAAATACACAAAACCCCGCCTCTGTAAAGAGACGGGGTAAATCCTCGTGGTACCACTCTTTTTGACACAGCGTTCTTACTGCCGTGTCCGCTTATGCCACATCTAACAATGTGCTTCTCTGTAACGGGAGAACCCGTCATAACTTACTGCAATGTTCAGTTATGCGACTCTCAGGCGAGCTATATCCGACCTTTAATATTGCCTTGCACCAAGCGGCAACTCTCTGTGAATAAACGTGCGGCTTTTTTCCTGATCAACGTCTTTTCCTATTAACAAATATTATTATATCTCAGAAAAACACATTTGTCAATAGTTTTTTACAAATTATTCACCTATCATTTCAATAAGCTGTTGCTGACTTATGACCGTAACGCCAAGCTGCTGTGCTTTTGTCAACTTGCTTCCTGCCTCCTCGCCTGCGAGAACGTAGCTTGTTTTCTTGGAAACCGAGCCGCTGCACTTGCCGCCGTTCTGCTCTATAAGCGTTTTTGCCTCATCTCTTGTCATATCGGGGAGCGTTCCCGTTATAACAAATGTCAGACCTGCCAGCTTGTCGCTCTTTACATCAGACTGATACACCGTGTTCACGCCGTAAGATTTCAGCCTTTCGATAAGCTCCGTCATATGTGGTTCGTGGAGTGCAGTGAAGATGTTATTTGCAAGAATATCACCGAAATTCTCTACAGCGGAAATTTCTTCGGGCAAAGTTTCCGACAGCTTTTCTATGCTGCCGAAGTGCTTCATCAGAAGCTGTGCGTTTTTCTGACCTATGCCCTTTATTCCGAGTGCGAATAAAAGCCTGTCGGGAGAATTGGTTTTTGAGTTTTCGATATTTGCTATCAGCTTTGAAGCCGAAACCTTTGCAAAGCCCGGCAGCATTTCAAGGTCCTGCTGTTGAAGAGAGTAAAGATCGGCAACGGTGCTTATAAGTCTGTTTTCTACAAGCTGTTTTACCACCGCTTCTCCCAGCCCGTCGATATTCATAGCCGGTCTTGAGGCAAAATGCTCGATATTTTTTAGAAGCTGTGCGGGGCAATCAATGTTCACACAGCGGATAACCGCCTCGTCCTCCGCCCTTTCCGCCTTTCCGTGACAAACGGGGCAGATATGGGGTATAACGAACGGCTTGCTGTTTTCAGCGTGGCTTACGCTTCGTACAACCTCAGGGATAATATCCCCTGCCTTGCGGACGGCGATAATATCGCCTATTCTTATATCCTTGCTGTCGATATAGTCCTGATTATGAAGCACCGCTCTTGATACGGTAGTACCTGCAAGCCATACAGGCTCGAACACGGCAACGGGAGTGAGTGCGCCCGTCCTGCCGACATTTATCTCTATATCAAGCAGTTTCGTTTCCTTTTCTTCGGGGGGATATTTGAACGCTACTGCCCACTTAGGCACCTTTGCGGTACTGCCGAGCTCATTTCTGAGTTCAAAATTATCGACCTTTATGACCGCACCGTCAATATCATAGGAATAACTCTGTCTGTTCTCGCCTATCTCCATAATGCGTGAAACAGCATCTTCGATATTGTCAAAGGTCTTATAGCCGTCTATCACATTGAAGCCGAGCGACTTCATATAGTCAAGGCTCTCGCTGTGGCAGGTAAGCTCTCTGCCCTCGATACGCTGAAGATTGAATACGAATATATCAAGTCCTCTTGAAGCTGTCACCCTGCTGTCTTTCTGGCGCAGTGAGCCTGCGGCGGCGTTACGGGGGTTCTTAGCCGGCTGTTCGTCGTTCTCAAGCTGTTTTCTGACAAGCTTTTCAAAGTCGGCTTTGGGCATATATACCTCTCCCCTGACTTCTATAAAGGGTATCTTTTCGTTAAGCTCCATAGGTATCGACTTTATGGTTTTCAGATTTTTAGTGATGTCCTCGCCCACAAAGCCGTCGCCTCGTGTAGAGCCTCTTGTGAATATTCCGTCCTTGTATTCAAGTGAAACAGATAAGCCGTCTATCTTGGGTTCAACGCAGTATACAGCCTTGCCTACGGCTTTTTTTACACGCTCGTCAAATTCATACAGCTCGCCTTTTGAGAATACGTCCTGCAGGCTTCCCATCTGCACCTCGTGAGTTACTTTCTCAAATGTGTTGATGGCATATCCGCCGACGTGCTGTGTGGGAGAGCTTTCGGAAACAATTTCGGGATTTTCCGCTTCTATCTCCTTTATTCTTCTCATCAGCCTGTCGTACTCATCGTCCTCTATAGTAGGATCGTCAAGAACATAGTAGTTGAAATTGTGCTGTTCGGCTTGCTTGCAAAGCTGTTCGTATTCACTTTTTATCTGCTCTTTATCCATTGTAATTCCTTCCGTTTTGGGTTATTCATACGGCTCTGCCTCAAAGTCATTTATTGCATCGACAATGTCTTTATCCTCGGATACCACATGAGTGAAGCTCTCCGGCACATTTCCGACAATGACCGTTTCGGCAATAAGAAAATCTCCGCTGACATCTGTTTGCACAGAATACATAGGTATGAATGCGGTAACGCTGACAGTTGTACGCATTATCATTCTGTGAAGCGTCTGGTTAATTCCTGCATCGGTAAACTCACTTATAAACACTGCATCGGCATAGCCCTTAGGCTCTACCTTCATTCTGACGGTAGGCCCTGAGCCGTGAAAAAGCGGTATTCCGCTGAGCGTTCCGACAGTAAGGTCAACGTTTTCGGTTTCGCCTTTCATCAGTCTGTCGTTTATCTCGGTCAGCATATCGTTCTTAATGCGGTTTATCAGCTTGGTGTTGCTTTCGATGGAAGAAACTCTGCCGTCTGAGGTATAGCTGAGCTTTACAAGGGCGCTGTATCCGACATCCTCTCCAAGCTCTGTAAGACGTTCGTTTATCGCATCGTCTATAAGGCTCACAGTTACCGCTCTAGAATTGTATTCGCACACGTTCATTATATTAGGCCTTATCATAAGCTGCAGCATTCCGGCAAAGCCTAAAAGAATAAAAGCCGCACCGATAAGTTTAAGCCCGAGCCTGCGTCTGAATTTCGATAAATCTCTTTTCATAAAATCACCCGTTCAAATATAATACTATATTCTGAGCGGGCGGATTTTATGATATTGATTACTTCATCTTATAGAATGCGGTAAACGCCTTATACGCCATATAAACGTCATTTTTTGCGGTAAGCTCATACGGTGCGTGCATAGAAAGCACGGGAACGCCGACATCTATCGTATCAATGTTAAGGTTTGCGATATAAGCCGCAACAGTTCCGCCGCCGCCGAAATCCACCTTGCCAAGCTCGCCTGTCTGCCATACGACATCGTTCTTGTCAAGCATATTGTGGATAAGTCCGACATACTCGGCGCTTGCATCGCTTGTACCCGACTTTCCTCTTGCTCCGGTGTACTTTGTGACAACGATGCCCTTGTTTACAAATGAGCAGTTGTTACGCTCGTAGCCGTCGGGGAATGTGGGATCGTAAGCCGCATTTACATCGGCTGAAAGGCAGCGTGTAGCGGAAATAACCGTTCTTCCGTCACTGCCCATATTCTCGGCTAAATCGTAAAGGAAGAACTTGAGATATGCCGAGCGTAAGCCTGTGTTGCCGTCACTGCCTGTTTCTTCCTTGTCGGTAAGAACGCAGACGGCTGTCTTTTCGGGAACGGCTTTCATATCAATAATTGCGGTAAACGCAGTATATGCGCAAACTCTGTCGTCCTGTCCGTATGCGCCGACAAGGCTTCTGTCAAAGCCGACGTCCTTTGCCTTGAAGGCAGGAACGCATTCAAGCTCCGCACTTAAGAAGTCCTTTTCTACTATGCCGTATTTCTCAAAGAGGATATTCAGCAGATTGAGCTTTACCTTTTCGCTTATCTTATCATCTCTGAAAGGTCTTGAGCCAATGAGGATATTAAGCTCCTCGCCCTTTATCAGCTTTGTTGCGGGGCGCTTATACTGCTCTTCCGCAAGGTGAGGCAGAAGGTCGGTCACAACAAACACGGGGTCGCCCTCGTCCTCGCCTATTCTTACCGTTACCTTGCTTCCATCGGCTCTTACTATTACACCGTGCAGTGACATAGGAACTGTAGGCCACTGATATTTCTTGATACCGCCGTAATAATGCGTCTTGAAGTATCCCAGCTCATCGCTTTCATAAAGCGGATTCTGCTTTAAGTCAAGTCTGGGTGAATCAATGTGGGCGGCAGTGAGATTTACGCCGTTTGAAATATCGCTCTTGCCGATAACGGCTAAGATGACCGCCTTTTCTCTGTTGAGAACGTATATCTTATCTCCTGCCTTGTACTGAGCCTTCTTGTCGAAGGGCTTAAAGCCTGCCTTTTCAGCCATAGCGACAGCGGTTGCGGCAGCCTCACGCTCGGTTTTTCCTGCATCAAGGAATTTCTTGTAGCCCTCGCAGTATTTGTCTGCCTTCTTTTCTTCCTGCTCGCTCATAACAAGCGTTGCGTGTTTTTTTACATAGAACAGTTTTTCCTTAAGCTGTTCTGCCTGTGATTTCTTTTCAGCCATTTTTCTTTGCCTTCCTTTATTTTTTATAAAGCCTGCAATAAGTATCGTAGGCATTTGTTATCTTGTCGACATAGTGCGCCGTGTCGGGATTCGGAATATCGGTCAGTATGCCGTTCTTTGTATATCTGCTGTCCTCAAGCCACGATGAAACACTGCCCGAACCTGCGTGATATGCGGCGGCCACCTCGCCAAGTTCCCCGAAGGTGTCGGTAAGATAGCCGAGCAGAAAACAGCCGTAACGGATGTTATCCTCGGCGTTGTACATATTATCGAAGGTCATATCGGGGTCGTTTTCCTCGTCCAGTTTGAATCTTATCCACTCAAACGTTTCGGGCATTATCTGCATAAGCCCTCTTGCGCCGAGATAGGACTCCGAGTTTTCGTTGAATCCGCTTTCAACGCATATAAATGAGTATACTGCATACTTATCCAGCTTATACTGCGAAGAATAGCGATTGACAAGGTCGCTGTAAAGCATAGGGTGGGTGGAACGTTCATATTTATCCGCACCGAAGAACACTCCGAATACTGCCAGCGTAACTGCGACAAGACAGACGAAGGTTATTATCAGCGGTTTTCCGCCTGTATTCTTGCGTTTTCTCTTAGTTGCCATTTATTATCTTTCTTGCTGTGGCATCGGCTTTTGCTTTAAGCGTATCAATATCGCCGTTATTTTCAATGCAGAAATCGCTTTTGCTTTTGTAATATTCCGCATCGTGCTGTGAACCGAGCCGTTTTTCAGCGCTTTCTCTTGTTATATTGTCACGCAGCATAATACGCTGTATCGACTTTTCCTTGTCGCAGGTGACGCTGATTATTCCGTCACAGATGAAATCTATGCCGCTTTCAAAAAGCGTCGGTGCGTCAAGCAGTACAAAGTGCTTATCCGTATTACCGCACATTGAGATAACCTCGTAGGTTATGTAAGGATATATCGTATTATTGAGCAGGGCGAGTTTATCGCTGCGCGAAAAAACGATATTGCCCATCGCCCTGCGGTCAAGCTCTCCGTCCTTTGTGATAACGCTGTCACCGAAAAGGCGGTGCAGTTTATCGAGGCAGGGTCTGCCTTTTCTTACGACCTCACGGGCGAGCCTGTCACAATCGATTATTAAAAAACCTGCATTTTCAAAGCTGTCGCATACTGTGGATTTTCCCGCACCGGACATACCGGTAAGTCCGTATATCTTCTTATTTATCATTTTGTTCCTGCTTAAAGTATTATTGTCTTGAATGCCGCCGCACGAAGAAGCCTGTTGTATACGGCAGTTCCTACGCCCGTTTTTTCGGGGCAACGTACATAAGCACGCTTTGCACCAAGCTCATCGGTCTTGCGCAGTACCGCAAACAGATTGTGCGCCTGCTCCTGCGCTGTGTTTCCGTAGGATATTGTCGGTACTTCTATGCCCTTTTCGCCGCCGAAAATCACGCCGTATGTGCCGCCGTCATTCTTGCTGTTCAAAAATTCAGCCAGCTTCTCATCGCTGTCGGTTTCAATAATAGTTATGTCGGCTCTGGGCGAATAATGCTTGTACTTAACGCCCGGAGAAATTACTTTTTCGTTTTCATCGGGCTTTGCAAATACGTTCTTGTCGGTTTCTGTCTTTGCAAAGCGGCTGAGCATTTCGGCTGTTATTACACCGGGTCGCAGTACCTTTATGCCCGTTCCGCCGTCTGTAAAGCAGATAACAGTGCTTTCGACACCGTTTTTACATTCGCCGCCGTCTATTATCAGCGGTATTTTGCCGTTCATATCGGCATAGACGTGCTGTGCCGTTGTCGGACTGGGGCTTCCCGACAGATTTGCAGACGGAGCGGCAAGAGGAACACCGCACATTTTAATAAGATTCAGAGTATCCTCGTTGTCGGGCATTCTGACAGCAACTGTATCAAGCCCTCCGCTTGTTGTATCGGGAACTATATCCTTCTTCGGAAAAATCATCGTCAGCGAACCGCTCCAGAAATGCTCGGCAAGGGTAAGTGCAAGAGGGGGAATCTCCTTTACCGAATTTTTCAGCATATCAAGGTCGCAGATGTGGATAATCAGCGGATTGTCCTGCGGTCTGCCCTTAGCTTTGAATATCTTCGCACACGCATCGGGGTTATATGCGTCTGCCGCAAGGCCGTATACCGTTTCGGTCGGTATCGCCACGACCTCGCCCTTCTTTATAAGCTCTGCCGCCTCGCACAATACCTCGTAAGACGGTTTCTTTATCTCTGTTTTCAAAAAAAGTCACCTTATCTCTGTTAATCGTTGCCGCCTGCCGCCAGCTTTGCGGTTCTGTCGGCAATCGCCAGTGCGTCAAACACTTCATCGCAGTCGCCGTTCATAAACTGCTCCAGCTTGTACAGCGTAAGTCCTATTCTGTGGTCTGTAACACGGCTCTGGGGAAAGTTATATGTTCTGATTCTCTCGGAACGGTCGCCTGTGCCGACCTGTATCTTACGTTCAGCCGCTATCTTGCTGTTCTGCTCGTTCAGCTTCGCCTCATACAGCTTGCTGTACAGCATCTTCATAGCCTTGTCCTTGTTCTTGTACTGGCTTCTCTCCTCCTGGCACTCTACAACTACTCCTGTAGGGTGGTGGATTATTCTTATGGCGGATTCGGTCTTGTTGATATGCTGACCGCCTGCTCCGCTTGAACGGTAGGTCTGGAATTCAAGGTCGGCGGGATTTATCTCAACGTCAACTTCTTCAACTTCTGGCAGTACCGCAACTGTTATTGTTGATGTCTGTATTCTGCCCTGTGCCTCAGTTTCGGGTACACGCTGAACACGGTGAACGCCGCTCTCGTACTTCAGCTTTGCGTACACTCCCTCGCCCTCGACCGAAAAGCTGATCTCCTTATATCCGCCAAGCTCTGTGGGGTTCGAGCTTATCACTTCTGTTTTCCAGCCTTTAGTCTGTGCATACATCGAGTACATCCTGAACATTGAGTTTGCGAAAAGTGCCGCTTCTTCTCCGCCTGCACCGCCTCTTATCTCAATAATAACGTTCCTGTCATCATCGGGGTCCTTCGGCAAGAGGAGAATCTTAAGCTCGTCTGTATACTCGTCCATCAGCTTTTTATTGCTCTCGTACTGCTCCTGCACTATTTCCTTGAAGTCCTTGTCAAGTCCGCCGTCAGACAGCATCTGCTCCGCTTCTTCAAAATCGCTTCGGGCGGCCTTGTACATTCTGTACTTTTCGATTATCGGAGTCAGGTTCTTAAGCTCCTTCATCAGACTCTTATACTGCTCCTGATCGTTTATCACGTTTATATCCGTCAGCTTTTCGTTTATTTCATCGAAACGCTTTTCTGTTATTTCAAGTTTTTCTGTCATTATCTGTTCTCCGTTTCACGTTAAAAATCAAAATAGCTTCATTGTAAATTAAACACTATTTCTCCTCTTCAACGGCATTGCGGATAACCGATTTTATCTTTTTCTCGCACTTTGAGCGGGGCGTCATGAATTCACGTCCGCAACCTGTGCATTTCAGCTTGAAATCCGCACCGATACGCAATACAAGCATTTCCTTGCTTCCGCAGGGGTGTTCCTTTTTCATTCTGAGAATATCTCCGACCTGTATATCCATTGTTCCGCTCCTTTCATCCGATATTTAATATATTGTACCACATTTTTGCCTGATTTGCAATTATTGAGATAAAATTTATGTAAAATCTTCAGCGTGGATTACACAGACTGTTATGGGAATAATCATAGTGAAACGGAGGAAAACAAAATGAAAACAGATATTACAGCAAGATTTGACAGCAGTGATACGGCACAGCGCATCGCCGTATATATCAATGAGTTGTACGGTGCGCAATCGGATATGTATACAACTCAGATCACCGACGGATATTACAGCTACAGCGGCATAGTCCCTATGACAGTGCCGGGCGCTAATTTTCTGACTAATATATTCTGCCCTGCATTCCCTGAAAATACCACGCTTGATGAGATAGAAAACCGCCGGGGAGTTACGGCAAAGATACGTTGCAATAAAAACAATCGTGCGGAAATAACACGGTATATCATCAAAAACGGCGGTCGGATAATTTCATAAAATCGCCGCTTTTTTGCAATTTATACAAAGATACACTTGATTTTCATGTCGAAAAATGTTATAATTTTTACAATATATCAGCAGATAATCCGAATGATATATCGGGGAGGGGCGCCCTTTGAAATCAATCAGAAATAAGTTCGTACTGATTATGATAGGCTGTATTCTGATATGCTCGTTTGCTATAAGCGCTATCGGCATTTTAGGCATCGACAACATTTCAAACGAAAACTCGGAAACGATAATGAAGCTGCAGGCATCGACCAGCGCTCAAAGCCTTGAGAAGCTGTTTTCCTCAGTGGAGCTTGCGATGAATACCTGCAATGACTATGCCGTAAGCCGTTTTGACAGCATAGAGAAGTTCAGAAACGAACCTTATACACTTGAGCGTTATAACGATTCTGTCGGTCAGCTTATAAAAAATGTACTTAACAATACCGATGCCGCCATCAGCGGATATATCCGTTACAATCCGGAGCTGAAGCTATCTTCCGACGGCGTATTCTGGGTAAAGGACAGTGAAAAAATAGTCGCACATCAGCCGACAGCCATAGAAGCATACAACAAGGATGATGCTGAACACGTTGCGTGGTATTACGAGCCGCTCAAAGCCAAAAAACCGGTCTGGATAAATCCGTACATAAATAAGAATCTGAACGATATAAAAATGATCTCATACGTTATTCCGCTCTTTGACGAAAACAAAACTGCGGTAGGCGTTATAGGTATGGATATTGCTATGAGCCGTATAACAGCTATGGTAGACGAAATAAAGCTGTACGATACAGGCTATGCTTTCCTTTGCGACAGCAAGGGTGATATGGTATACCACAACCGTTATCCGAACGGAATGACGCTTGAGGAAATAAAGAAAAACAGCTTGTTTACATTCATTGACGACAACTACAGTGGCGAACAGGCAGGAGATGTCATCAATATCCGCAATAGCGAAGGCGAAAAAAGAAAACTGTGCGCAAAATTTCTCTCCAACGGTATGGCGGTCGTAATCTCCGTTGCCGATAAGGAGATAGGCAGTAAACGTATCTCGGTAATGATACAGGACGCATTTGCCGTTGCTGTTGTGCTTATAGTTACCTCGTTACTTACCTTCAAGTTTACGAGCATTATAGTAAAGCCGATAAAGCATCTTACCGAAGTTTCCAAAAAGATAGCGGCAGGCGACCTTGACGTTGAGATAGAATGTAAGACAAAAGACGAAATAGGCGTTCTTGCCTCAAGATACAGCGATACCGTAAAAACGCTGAAGAAGTATATCAACAAAATCAACAAGCAGGCTTACACCGACGCTGCGACCGATGTCGGAAACAAGGCAGCCTATCATGACGCAGTACAGCGTATAGAAAAGATGACCCAACTCGCAAACGGCGATTATGCCATTTTTGTAATGGATATAAACTATCTCAAGATGTACAACGACAAATACGGTCACGAATTCGGAGATATGCTGATCTCGGACGCAAGCACGATAATCAAGAGAGTTTTCGGCGATTACAATATTTACCGCATAGGCGGTGACGAATTTACGGTAATCATAAATTCCCCGGGAAATGATCTGTGCGAACAGCTTGTCAAACGCTTCAAGCAGGAACAGGAGCTGTTCAACCGTAATGCAAAGCATTATGAGCTGGGTGTCCGTATTGCCGTAGGATATGCGGTGAACGATGCGACCGACAGGGATTATGCCGATGTATTCAACCGTGCGGACAAGCAGATGTATATCGACAAGCAGGAAATCAAAAAGACAGCACGGGCTGTCGGCTATGTTGATAACAGATAAGAAGAATATTAAACGGCGCTCAGCATTTACAGCAGAGCGCCGTTACTTTATCCGTTGTTTCTGTTTGCCGTGCACAGCCTTTTTACCGTATAACCGCCGCTTTCCGTTATATCGGCGTAAATTCTGTCACCGGAAGCAAACGAGCCTTTTATTATTCCGTCTGATATATAATTCATTACGTTTTTATCAATCAGCTTTGCTATCGGTCGTGCGCCCTCGTGCATTTTCCCGGCATCGGCGCATATCCTGTCTTCCAGGCGTTCACTCCACGAAAGCGTTATACCCTGCAGAGCGCATCTTCCGGCAAGCTCCGACAGCATATTGCCGCATATCTGACGGTAATCGTCCGCACTCAGCTCATTGAACACGATCACTTCATCCACTCTGCCGAGAAATTCGGGACGGAAATATTCTTTCAGTTCGTTTCTTATAAGCTCTGAGATCTCATTTTGCCTTTGTCCCGTACCGAATCCAAGTCTGCTCTTACCGCCGCTTATCAGCCTGCTGCCTATATTTCCGGTCATTATTATGACAGTGTTTGTGAAATCCGCCGTTCTTCCCGAAGAATCTGTAAGATGCCCGTCGTCAAGTACCTGTAACAGCACATCGAAAATATCCGGGTGTGCCTTTTCTATTTCATCAAAAAGTACAACACTGTATGGTGTGCGCCTTACTCTGTCAATAAGTTTTCCGCCGTCCTCGTATCCTACATAACCTGCAGGTGCGCCTATAAGCTTTGAAACCGAATGCTTTTCACTGTACTCCGACATATCAAATCGTATCAAAGCCTTTTCGTCGCCGAACAATGCCTGTGCAAGCTCCCTGCAACACTTTGTCTTGCCTACTCCGCTTGTACCGAGAAATATAAACGATCCTACGGGGCGATGCTCGTCTGACAATCCGGAACGCCCTCTTCTTACCGCATTCGCAATGGCTGATATTGCCGCAGCCTGACCGGTAATTCTTTTAGAAAGGATCTTTTCAAGCTCAGAAAGCTTTTTTGCGTTTACGTCGTCACAACTTACGGGTATACCGGTATAACTTGTCACTACATCGGAGATATCCTTTTCGGTAAGCACCGAAATATGACCATATGATGCAGTTTCAGCCGCTACCGCCTTTTCTTCTTCCCGTATGCGCAGAGCAAGCGAAAAATCCTTGTTGTTTATAGCTTTTATCTTTCTTTCCGACAACTCCCTGAGTCTTGTATTCTTATCTGTGCTTTCTTCCTTTACGCTTGCACTAGCCCTAACTTTAGCCGCCGCCTCGTCTATAAGGTCGATTGCCTTGTCAGGAAGAAAACGATCGTTGATATACCTTGCAGAAAGCACAGCCGCCGCTTTTATTGCATTGTCGGTGATCTTTACGTTATGATAACTTTCATAGCGTTCTTTCAGCCCGCTGAGAATAGTTATTGTTTCGTTTATATCGGGCTCTGATACGCTTACAGGCTGTAAGCGGCGTTCAAGCGCTGCGTCCTTTTCAATATATTTTTTATATTCGGCATTAGTGGTCGCTCCTATGAGCCGTATCTCTCCGCGTGCAAGCATCGGCTTGAGGATATTCGCTGCGTCAATAGCACCCTCAGCTGCACCTGCACCGACAATGTTATGAATTTCGTCAATGAAAACTATGATATTTCCGTCGTTTCTTATCTCGTCAAAAACATTTTTAAGCCGTTCTTCAAAATCGCCGCGGTATTTTGCCCCGGCAAGCATTGCCGTTATATCAAGCATATATATCTGCTTTGTCTTAAGCTCAGCGGGAACATTGCCCTGCGCAATTCTGATTGCAAGACCCTCTGCAATAGCGGTTTTGCCCACACCGGGTTCTCCGACAAGGCAGGGATTGTTCTTTGACCGCCTGAGAAGTATTTCGATAACCCTGGCAGTCTCTTTTTCACGGCACAGACACGGATCAAGCTTTCCTTTGCGTGCCGCCGCAGTAAGCTCCCTGCCGTATTTTGTAAGCGTGGAGGATAAACCTTTGCCTGTTTTATCACTTCCGTTTCCGCACTGTGGCGTTTTTTTCAGCGGATCTGCGCTTCTGATTATGAACGCCTCGCTGTCAAGACCGGTTTCACGCAGAAATACAGATGCGTAGCATTCATTGTCACGCATTATCGCACGCAGAATATGTTCTGTACCTGCGGCATTCCTGCCCGAATTTCTTGCTATCAGTACTGCTGCCTCAAGTATTCGCTTGCTTCTCGGTGTAAGATCCGATACATCGAGCGTAGTCGGCAGACCCTTGCCGATAAGTGAGTTTATACGAGAAACAACAGCAGCCGGCGTTATCCCGTTCTGCTCAAGTATCATATATGCTACTCCGCCTTTGCAGGCGCATAAACCATATAAAATATGTTCACTGCCAACATAGGTATGCCCCATACTCATAGCGCAGGTAAGCGCACAGGTAAGCGCATCGTTTGCTTTATCGGTAAATCCGTTGAATTCCATACCCCGACCGCCTTTCTTATATACAATTATAGGCAGATTTTTACTCTTTAATCACAAAACAAAGAAATAAATTGCAGTAACACATTTTTATCTTTGGCATATTATGTACTATGAGCAACGCTCAAACGGCTTAGCTCAAATAAAACAACGGAGGAAACATATCATGTTCTGTTCAAACAACTCTTGCTGGTGGATTATTATCCTCATTCTCTTATTCTCTTGCTGCGGCGGCTGCGGTAACAACGATTGTGGCTGTAACGGCGGTTGCGGTAACAACTGCGGAGGATGCGGCTGCTGATAACAGCGCCGGAACCGGGGAGTCCCTGTGGGGGCTCCCTATTTTTTGTGAAAAATAAACAAGTGAAACTTTTATCACTTGTACAAAATTATCTAAATATAATCTAGTAAAAATCACGGAAAATGAGTATAATTATAAGGATAAAGACAGAATTTATGCGAAGAAGGAGACTTGACGTTGAAAAGAGAAGATTTAAGAAATATAGCGATTATCGCACACGTTGACCACGGCAAGACGACGCTGGTCGATGAAATGCTGAAGCAGGGCGGTGTATTCCGTGACAATCAGGAAGTTGAAGACAGAGTAATGGACAGCAACGCACTCGAAAGAGAGCGTGGTATCACTATCCTTGCAAAGAATGCCGCCGCACACTATAACGGAGTTAAGATAAACATAGTAGACACTCCGGGTCATGCCGATTTCTCAGGTGAGGTTGAGCGTATATTAAAGATGGTAAACGGCGTACTGCTCCTTGTTGACAGCTTTGAGGGTACAATGCCACAGACAAGATTCGTTCTTCAGAAGGCGCTTGACTTAGGACTCAAGGTAATAGTTGTAGTAAACAAGACCGACCGTCCCGACGCAAGAAACAAGGAAGTTGTTGACGAGGTTCTTGAACTTCTGCTTGACCTTGACGCTTCGGATGAACAGCTTGACAGCCCGGTTATCTTCTGCTCGGGCAGAAACGGTGTAGCATCATATTCACCCGATGTTATGGGCGAAAACTTCAAGCCTTTGTTCGACAAGATAATTGAGCATATTCCCTGCCCCGAGGGCGACCCCGACGGCGATTTACAGCTGCTCGTTTCATCAATCGACTACAATGACTATGTAGGCAGAATTGCGGTGGGCAGAATTGAAAGAGGTACGATAAAGCAGAACCAGGAAGTTATGGTATGCGACTACAACGGCTCACACAAGCCCTTCAAGTCAAAGGTAGTAAGCCTTTATACATTTGAGGGCATGAACAAGGTTCCCGTAACCGAGGCTACAATCGGTGATATCGTATGCTTATCGGGTATCGAGGGTATCACGATCGGTCAGACTATCTGCGCCGTAAGCAACCCTGAACCGCTCCCCTTTGTAAAGATAAGCGAACCTACAGTAGAAATGACATTCTCGGTAAATGACAGCCCGTTTGCAGGCAGAGAGGGTAAGTTCGTTACATCACGTCAGATAAGAGAACGTCTTCATAAGGAACTTTTAAAGGACGTATCGCTCAGAGTAACAGACAGCGAAAACTCCGATGCATATAATGTAGCGGGCAGAGGCGAAATGCACCTTTCGATCCTTATTGAAACAATGCGCCGTGAGGGCTATGAGCTTTCGGTCAGCACACCCCGTGTACTTTTCAAGGAAATTGACGGCGTAAGATGCGAGCCTATCGAACGTCTTGTAATAGATGTACCTGATAACTGTGTCGGCTCTGTTATGGAGAAGATGGGTGTCAGAAAGGCAGAGCTTGTTCATATGCAGCCTGTAGGCAATAGAACAAGAATTGAGTTCCTTATCCCCTCAAGAGGATTGTTCGGTTACAGAAGCGAGTTTATGACCGATACAAAGGGTGAAGGCGTACTGAATACCGTATTCGACAGCTACCGCCCTTATATGGGCGAAATCCCCACCAGAACGGTCGGTTCGCTTGTTGCTTTTGAATCGGGTACGGCGATGGCTTACGGTCTGTTTAACGCACAGGAAAGAGGTACACTGTTCATAGACGCAGGTGTTCCCGTTTACGAGGGAATGGTTGTCGGAGTTTCTCCCAAGGCAGGCGATATTAACGTTAACGTGTGCAAGAAAAAGCACCTTACAAATACAAGAGCCAGCGGCAGTGACGACGCTTTAAGACTTATCCCATATAAGAGAATGAGCCTTGAAGAAAGCCTTGAATTTATTAACGATGACGAGCTTGTCGAGGTAACTCCCAAGACAATAAGAATCAGAAAGAAGATTCTCGATAACGATCTTCGTGCAAAGGAAGACGCTAAGAGAAGAAAGCAGAACGCTTAAAACGGATATAGCAAAAGCTGTGGTTTCATAATCGAAATCACAGCTTTTTTGATATATACGGTACACTTACCGCCTGCATTAAATATATCATATTCAGTTCAACGGCGCCGGGTTTGTAACATTCAAAGGTAAATTTCCGTCTTTTTCAAATACTATATGTCGGCAGACAGACTTCTGCCGGATTTATCAAGCAGCTCTACAGGTGTAAATTCACGATTGATCGGCGTTCTTGTATTGTTGTTCAAACGCGAAATAATACCAATCAATTCACTGAGATTTTTTTTATCCGGCAGCAGATTACGATAATCAAGATAGCTGAGCACATCTTCAAGAGGGTTGCTTGCTGTCTTTTATCTCCAGAATACAATCGTCGACAGTATCCCATGCGTCCTGATACGGGTTAATTTCATTTTCTCGGGAACAAATAAAGGTTCGCCTTTCTGACCAATGCTTCAAAATAATCATATAACAGAATTACCGTTTCTGAATTAAGGTTAAGTCTTTCAAGGATAGCTTTAATTGAATTTGCTGTATACATTTTTTGAAATTTTATCATAACAATCTCCTCAATCTGCGTTTTCTGAATTGAGTCACATTTCTTTGATAAATACAATATATAATGGAAACGGACTTTGAAGCAACACATACTCCAAAGTCCGATTAGTTATTATATTCAATTGTTCTTATCGGTTACCGGCTTTTCGCTATATGCGTTCTTCGCATACCCCTTAAAGGAATCATCCTACCTTTTTGCCGTTAAACTACAACCGACTTTTACATTTTTCGTAGTCAGCGCTACTTGTGTACACTTAGTACATTGGACTATACCTCACTGTCTTTCTTCATTTAGCACCGCTCTTCGATGCTGTATTTTGCAGTCAGTGTATATTACCATAATCAACACATCCTTAAGAGATTTTTATCAGAAGAACTGCCTCTTTGAATGTCTTAAACTGTACATTTTGATCACCTTACCTGTATTTACCTTGAAAGCCATATATAAAATAAACGCTTTTGCGGAAATCTGCGATTTACCAATCGCTATAAGGTTTTCTTAATGTCACTGTAGCTGTTTTACCCGCAATTTATAAGGTCAAAACCCTTTTATTATGTGTGTCGATGATTACCATATGAGTATTGTCATCGTCGCATTCACTTCTTAATTTATATTGCGAGCCTCAACAGACTGCTGTGACTCACTTGACTCCTGACCCATTGGACTCGCCTCCTGTCCGACTGTATTTATATACGCTTTCCGAATCGTATATAGCGTTGAATAAAACCCTCTTTATAATGTTAAATAGTCAGCACCAAGATGTTTTATTCTGTCTGGGGAACTTTCCTTTTCCTTGTCTATATGATAACACATCAAACGGCATAAGTCAACACTTTTCTGAATGAAAACTGTACAAATTGCACATCGTGGTTTTGTATATTAGTCACATAGTTACACAGTTTACACAATATCAACGTATTTAATCTATGTTTATAACTTAAAAATGCGTCGATTTGCTATTTTTAGGGAATTTAACCTCCGCAGGAATAGTATTGTGAGAAAATCATAAAATACCTCTTGACAACGCCTTTGGTTTCGTGTAAAATTATATACAGAACAGAGGTCTTGAAACGGTCCTCGGAAAAGGAAGGAATAAACAATGTCAGAAATCGAAAACATCACAGACAACGACTTAGACACTGCCGAGTTTATAGACCTCGAAGACGAAAACGGTGATACCGTTACATTTGAGCTTATCGGACGAATCGAAGTTGACGGCAGTACCTACTGCGCAGTTATCCCCGAAGAAGACGATGAGAACGCCGACAGCGACGTTTACGTTATCCTCAAGGAAGTAAACAAGAATGACGAAGTTTATCTTGCTACCATCGACGACGATACAGAATACGACCGTGTAGCCAAGGAATTCTTCAACGTATTTGAGGAGCTTGACGAAGAGGACGAATAAAAAGTTAATTCACTGCCTTGTGCGCTTCAGTATGATTTCATATGATCCGACACTCTTTAATAGGGATTTCTCTCCGTTTGCGGATTGCAGACCTCCCGCCATTGCGGAAGAAGGGAGCGTGAAACAATCGGGGGAAAGTTACCCACCGTACTTTATGTGCGGGTTTCATCGTCATACCACGGCAAGGTGGTCTTAAAAATTACAGCCGTACTGCTTAAAAACAGTACGGCTTTTCATTTTGCATAATCCGCTTTTTTCTGCGAAAGCTATCTCTATGAACAGTAAACGTAAACAAAAATCCGACCGCACAGGAAAGCACGCCCATCTGCTTTACGGCTCGCTTTGCGGTTTTCTTAACGGATTGTTCGGCTCAGGCGGCGGAACGGTCGCCGTGCCTGCCTTTGAGAAAAACGGCACAGAGCCGAAAAAGGCCCACGCTTCCTCGGTCGCACTGATATTCGTACTGAGCCTTGTCACCGCCGTTATATATTTAATGAACGGGAAACTGGATTTCGGCACAGCGTGGGAATATATACCCTATGGTCTTATCGGTGCGATACTCGGCTCTTTTCTTCTCGGAAAAATTCCCGACAGGCTGATAAGGATAATATTCGGTCTGCTTATGATTGCAAGCGGAGTGAGGATGATATTATGAATATTTTAGTGGGAATACTCACCGGAGCCACTGCGTCAATGGGGCTTGGCGGAGGTTTTATTCTGCTCGTGTATCTTTCGGTATTCACTGAAATACCGCAGGATATTGCGCAAGGGATAAACCTTCTTTTCTTTCTGCCAATTGCACTGCTTTCCCTTGTCATACACATTAAAAACAAACTGACAGACTTAAAGCTTGTGGGGAAATATCTTATACTCGGACTTCCCTGTGCCGTTGCAGGAAGCTATGTCGCAGGAATTACGGATGTGGCTGTTCTGCGAAAGCTGTTCGGCATATTCGTTTTATATATCGGTATAAATCAGCTATACGTCAGCTTTTCAAATAAACCGAGCAAAAAAAGATCCGACAGCAAGTAACGCCGTCGGATTCTTTTACTTCTTTCCTTTTATCTTATCCCAATACACCTTTGACTGCTGTTCAAATTTGTTATCACCGAACGTATAATAGACCCTGTCCTTTATAGCGTCGGGCAGATACTGCTGTTTTACATAATGATCCGGATAGTCGTGCGGATAAAGATAATGCTGACCCTTCACCGCATTGCCCTCTCCGTCATAATGCTTGTTCTGAAGCTGTCTGGGTATTTCGCCCGTTTTGCCGTCCTCAACATCCTGCATAGCGGCATTTATACCGAGATACGCACTGTTGGACTTCGGCGATGTCGCAAGCAGGACGACCGCTTCGCCCAGCGGTATCCTCGCCTCAGGAAGCCCAAGCTGTAACGCACTGTCAACGCAAGCCTTTACTATCGGCACCGCCATAGGATACGCAAGCCCTATATCCTCGCTCGCTATAACAAGAAGCCTCCTGCAAAGCGAGGTAATATCCCCTGCCGCAAGCAAACGTGCCGCATAATGAAGCGCCGCATTTTCGTCCGAGCCTCTTATTGACTTCTGCAGCCCCGACAGAATATCATAATGATGATCGCCGTCACGGTCATAGTTCATACTGCTCTTCTGCGTAAGCAGCTTTGCGGTTTCCATCGTCACCGTATCGCCCTCGCTCGAAAGACAGCAAAGCTCAACCGTATTCGCCGCCTTTCTCACATCACCGCCGCAGCCGTAAGCAATATGGCTTACAACGCCTTCCTCAAGCGTGAACTGCGTGTGCATCTCCTCGCCCATAAGCCTGAAAGCACGTTCCACCGCAGGAAGTATATCCTCCGCCGTCACCTGCTTGAATTCAAACACGGTACAGCGTGAAAGAACGGCACTGTATACATAGAAATACGGATTCTCCGTCGTAGATGCAATCAGCGTTATTTCTCCGCTCTCGATATATTCGAGCAGTGTCTGCTGCTGCTTTTTATTGAGATATTGTATCTCGTCAAGGAAAAGCAGAATTCCGCCTGCCGCACCGAATGTCCCTAAATTCGCAACAACGTCCTTTATGTCCGATGTCGATGCTTGCGTACCGTTCAGCCTGTACAGGCTCATACTTGTTTTTTGGGCGATAATATTTGCCACAGTGGTTTTGCCCACACCCGACGGACCATAGAATATCATATTGGGTATCTTTCCCCTGCTGATGATATTGTAAAGCGGTTTTCCCTGCGCTAAGATGTGCCTTTGTCCCACAACCTCATCAAGCGTCGAAGGACGTATTCTGTCTGCTAACGGCATAATTCATCTCCTGTAAAATATAAGCCTCCGCCCGTCACAGAGCGGAGGCTGAAATACCATATTGCCTTATCAGTCGTTCTTGTGCTTTTCAAGTAAAGCGCTTATCTTCTGGTGAGGATCAATTACCTTGCTGATAGACATATCGTGGTTAAGAGCCATAATCAGATATGACAGATACTTCGATACGTCAACCTCGCAGAACCATTCCCTGCTGAGCAGTTCGGGCGTTCTGTAGGAAAGGTTTGTACCGAACACATAGTCGATCTTGCCGTCGGCATAGGCCTTGTCAAACGCTTCAAGACCGTTTGTGAAGATAGGATATGTCGCATATGCAAAAATTCTCTTTGCGTTACGCTTCTTAAGCTCGATAGCAATATCAAGCATAGATTCGCCCGATGAAATAATATCGTCCGCAATGAAAACGTCCTTGCCCTCGACCGAGTTACCGAGATATTCGTGAGCTACGATAGGGTTACGACCGTTCACTACCTGCGAATAGTCACGTCTTTTATAGAACATACCGAGGTCTACACCAAGGACAGATGAATAGTACATATTTCTGTTGAGCGCACCTTCATCGGGGCTGACAACCATAAAATGATCCTTATCCATCTTGAAGTCATTTACATACTTGAACAGAGCCTTCAGCACCTGATATGTGGGGATTATATTATCAAAGCCCATCAGGGGAACTGCGTTGCATACTCTGGGGTCGTGAGCGTCAAACGCAATGATATTGGAAACGCCCATATTCTGAAGCTCCTGAAGCGCTACAGCGCAGTCAAGCGACTCTCTGTAGTTTCTTCTGTGCTGTCTTCCGCCGTAAAGTATAGGTGTGATAACGTTGATACGGTGAGCCTTACCGCCGATAGCCTGTATGATACGCTTGAGGTTCTGGAAGTGATCGTCGGGCGACATACGGTTCATTCTGCCGAACAGCGGATATTCAAGGCTGTAGTTGCCGAAATCGGCAATAATATAAACATCATAACCTCTTACAGTGTTCTTGATAAGAGCCTTACCGTCACCGGAAGAAAATCTGGGGCATTCGTTCTCAATGAGAAAATTATCATAATCGTAGCCTGCTTCCCTTGACCATGTTACAAGGTAATCGTTGACCTTCTTGCCAAGCTCCTCAGAACCGGGTATAGCAATAAGTCCGAGCGGAGCTACTCTCTCCGAGTGATTAAAAATAATATCTCTTGCAGATGCTGTCATTTATAAATTCCTTTCTTTATTCAACAATTAACCGATATTTTATACAACACGAAAACGAGGGAATCAATCTCTCGTTCTCGCTTATATGCAATTATTCGTACAGAGGGTACTTTTTGCAGATTTCAGTTACTGTTTCTCTTACCTTGTCGGCGCTGTTGTCAAAGTCGGTCGCAGTAAGATAGATGCACTGTGCGATCTGCTTCATATCGTCTTCCTTTAATCCTCTTGTAGTAACCGCAGGTGTACCGATGCGCACGCCGCTCGTTACGAAAGGACTCTGAGGATCGTTGGGTATAGCATTCTTGTTAACTGTGATATATACCTCGTCGAGCTTCTTCTCAAGCTCTTTACCCGTGATATTGAAAGGCTGGAGGTCAACAAGCATAAGGTGGTTGTCTGTACCGCCCGATACAAGATTGAATCCCTTTTCAAGCAGAGAATCGGCAAGAACGGATGCGTTCTTTACAATCTGCTTTGCATACTCGGTAAATTCGGGCTTCAGCGCCTCGCCGAAGCATACAGCCTTAGCGGCGATAACGTGCATCAGAGGTCCGCCCTGTATGCCGGGGAATATAGCCTTGTTGATCTTCTTTGCAAGCTCCTCGTCATTTGTAAGGATAAGTCCTCCACGAGGTCCTCTCAGCGTCTTATGCGTTGTAGTAGTTACAACATCTGCATAAGGCACGGGCGACATATGCTGACCGCCTGCAACAAGACCTGCAATGTGCGCCATATCTACCATAAGATATGCGCCAACTTCCTTAGCAATAGCCGAGAGCTTTTCAAAGTCGATCGCTCTGGGGTATGCGCTCGCACCCGCAACGATCATCTTGGGCTTATGCTCCTTTGCAAGTGCAAGTATATTGTCGTAATTCAGTCTGCCGGTTTCCTCATCAAGTCCGTAAGGTACGAAGTTGAAGTATTTGCCCGAAATGTTTACGGGAGAACCGTGTGTAAGGTGTCCGCCGTGAGCAAGGCTCATACCCATTACCGTGTCGCCGGGATTCAGCAGTGCAAAATAAACCGCCGTGTTAGCCTGTGCGCCGGAGTGAGCCTGGACATTCGCATACTTTGCTCCGAACAGCTTGCAGGCACGTTCAATAGCGATATTCTCAACTATATCAACGTCCTCGCATCCGCCGTAATAACGCTTGCCGGGGTATCCCTCAGCATACTTGTTCGTAAGAACGCTTCCCATAGCCGCCATAACAGCAGGAGAAACGATATTCTCACTTGCAATAAGCTCAAGATTTCTTTTCTGACGTGCAAGCTCCTTGTCCATTGCGTCAGCAACATCGGGATCTATTCCCTTGAGAAAGCCGATCGTGTCAACTAAATTACTGTACATTTCATTTTTCCTTTCGGTTATTTTAAGCACGCTTTTTGAGCGGCTTTAATTACTTCTGCTTGGAAGTGAAGCCTTCCCAGTCCTTAAGGAACCTGTCGATACCGTTGTCGGTAAGGGGGTGCTTAAGCATCTGGAGAAGTACGTTCATAGGAACGGTTGCAATATCACATCCGAGTCTTGCCGCCTGTGTAACGTGCATCGGGTTACGGATAGATGCGGCGATGATCTCTGTTTCAATGCCCTGTGCATTGAATATGTCAACGATCTCTTCGATAAGGTTCATGCCTTCCATGCCTATATCGTCAAGTCTGCCGAGGAACGGGCTGACAAATGTAGCACCTGCTCTTGCGGCAAGAAGCGCCTGAGCGGCTGAGAATACAAGAGTAACGTTTGTCTTTATGCCCTTTGCGGTAAGCTGCTTGCAGGCCTTAAGACCCTCCTCGCACATAGGGAGCTTTATAACGATATTCTTATGTATAGCGGCAAGGGGCAGAGCCTCCTCAACCATCTTGTCTGCTTCAAGCGAAATTACTTCGGCTGAAACAGGACCGTCTACGATTTCTGTGATTTCCTTTACTACCTGCTTGAAATCTCTTCCCTCTTTTGCGATAAGAGAGGGGTTTGTGGTAACACCGCAGATAATGCCCATATCATTGGCACGTCTGATGTCATCAACGTTGGCTGTGTCGATAAAAAGTTTCATAGGTACTCCTTTCCGGTTAACCGGACTTAGCATAATATTCCTACGGATTACGGCAACACACAAAAGCCGTATTCCGTTACTGACAATAATACAAATTATACATTAAGTGAAGCCAGCTCGTCGAAGTTTGCCTTCATAGCGGGATACAGCTTCTTGTAAAGCGCATATACCTTTTCGTACTTGGCACTGTTTTCAGCAATAGGCTTCTGTATCTTTTCGGGCTTGATTACCGCCTTGCACGCCTCGGGAACAGAGCTGTATATTCCTGCGCCTACTGCCGCAAGAAGTGCAACGCCGAGTGCAGGGCCTTCCTTGTTTGCCGTAGTCTTTACGTTGCAGGCATAAAGATCTGCAAGCATCTGCCGCCACAGCGGTGATGTTCCGCCGCCGCCGCAAGCCATCATATCATCAATGCTTATATTCATCTCACGCATAACCTCAACACAGTCACGCAGTGAATAAGAAACGCCCTCCATAACGGCTCTGAGCATATCCTTCTTCTTATGCATTGTGGAAAGACCTACAAATGCACCTCTTACGTTGGGGTCAAGGTGAGGTGTTCTCTCACCGTTGAGATAAGGCATATAGAGCAGTCTGTTTGCGCCTATCGGCACACTGTCGGCTTCCTTATCCATAAGGTAGTACGGGTCAACGCCCATAGAAGCGGCTGTTTCCATCTCGCTCCACGCAAAGTTATCCCTGAACCACTTGAGCGACAGACCTGCTGACTGAGTAACGCCCATAACGTGCCAGCATCCCGGCACAGCACAGCAGAATGTATGTACTCTGCCCTTGGGGTCGATAGATATATCGGAAGTATGAGCAAACACAACGCCGCTTGAACCGATAGTAGTGAAAGCCTTGCCGTCCTCTACTACGCCTGTTCCGACAGCGGCAGCCGCATTATCGCCTGCACCGCCGACTACGGGCGTACCCTCCTTAAGACCTGTAGCCTGCGCTACAGCCTTTGTAACGGTACCTGTTATCTCAGGGCTTTCGTAAACCTTTGCAAGAAGCGACTTGTCGATGCCGAGCTTAGTCAGCACCTCGTCAGACCAGCATCTGCCGGGAATATCAAGCAGCTGCATACCCGATGCGTCTGAAACCTCGGTAGCGAACTCGCCCGTGAGCATAAATCTTATATAGTCCTTGGGGAGAAGAATATGGCGGCACTTTTCATAATTTTCAGGCTCGTTATTCTTTACCCACATTATCTTTGCGGCTGTAAAGCCTGTTATAGCAGGGTTTGCGGTGATAGCGATAAGTCTGTCGTGACCTACCTTTTCGGTTATCTCGACAACTTCCTTGCCTGTACGCTGATCGCACCAGATAATGCTGTTTCTGATTACCTTGTTATCCTTGTCCAGCATTACAAGTCCGTGCATCTGTCCCGAAAGACCTACACCCTTTATCTCGTCTGCGGGAACTCCGCTCTTTGCAACTACGTCACGGATACTGTTAACGCAGGCGTTCCACCAGTCCGCAGGATCCTGCTCGGCATAGCCGTTGCAGGGAGTGTAAAGAGGATAATCGTAAAGCGCCGATGCAACAGGTGTGCCGTCCTCACTGAAAAGCACTGTTTTTGTACCGGACGTACCTATATCGACACCGAGTATGTATGCCATATCTTTTCTCCTTATTTTTTAAAAAACTTCATAGAATTTTACCGTGCAAAATCTTACACGCTCCTTACATAATTATAATCCATCACAACGCAGTTTGTCAATAGAGAAAACCGAAATATCGTCATTAAAAACGCCACCGCCGCCCGTTGAACTCAGCGGTCGGCAAAAGCGGTTGCATGATGCCGACAAAATGGTTACAATCTTGTAACTTCCATTGACTTTACCAAAATGTGCTATTATAATAAAATCAGAAATCGTTGTCCGTCTGTGGACAATCCGGCTTGTCGTATTGACCTCTCAAAACCGCACTATCCCTCGCTTCGCACTAAACTTGCCTCCCTTGTCAAAGGGAGGTGGATTGACGGCAAGACACAAGCCTTGATATTACTGTTTTCTGCTTGCGATATGTCCACCGTTTTTATATTGCAAACTTTTCTGCCGTCAAGACGGAGGGATTGTTTTCCTACCGCACTCTTTCCGTTTCTCTGACACCTCCGCTAACAATCCCTCAGTCACAGTGACGGAAAACACGATTCTTTGCCAACATATCTTTACTTTTAAAAAAAAGCAATATTGAAAAACAACGTGCTTCACTGTGCCAGCTCCCTTTACACAAGGGAGCTAAAGGTGATACTGCTTTACCAACCATTTCCAAAACCGCACTATCCTACGAAAAGCACAATATCCTTGCCCGCCCTCGAAAAAGGGTAAACTTCTGTTGCTCGGCTTGACCAAGCCAACTATGAATGAAATTAAAATCGGTAGAAGCCCCACCTTAAAAACTTCCAAGCATTAACAGTCCCACCTATCTAACTTTCATTGACTTTACCAAAATGACTTATTATAATAAAATCAGAAATTGATATCCGTCTGTGGACAATCAACAGCTCTGCGGTGTATTATATACAAAAGAGCAAATCGCCTTTGCGAAAGGAGAATAGTATGAAAAGAAGAATTTTATCAGCAATAATCGCAGGTTCACTCATCGCGTCAACTCTCACCCTCTCGGCTTGTCAGTCGGAAAAATCCCTCGAAACAACGGATCTTATGACAGGCATCAAAGCCGCAAGCCACGAAACCGTAAAACCCGACGATGCTTTTAAGAGCGCATACGACAATTTCTCTGTTGAACTGCTTAAGAAATGCTTTGACGGCAAATCAAACACTCTTATCTCTCCCCTGTCGGTATCATCCGCACTCGCAATGACAGCAAACGGTGCAAACGGTCAGACCAAAGATGAAATGGAAAAGGTACTCGGGAGCGGAATGCCCATTGACGAACTGAACAAATATCTTTCATCGTTCAGCGGCTTTACTTCCCGATAATGATATAGCCTCCTTCATATCCTCCTTATCCGGAGAAAAGCTCTGCAGGATATTAAGCAGTACCGAAAGCTGTAGCGTAGAAACAAAGCTCCCGAAATTCAGCTATGAATATTCAGACACACTGAACAATGCTTTGTCACAGCTTGGTATGCCGACAGCATTTGACGAAAACAATGCGGATTTTTCGGGTATCGGCAAATCAACCGTAGGCAATATATCCATCGGCAAAGTCATTCACAAGACTAAAATTGAGGTAAACGAGAAAGGTACTAAGGCAGGTGCCGCCGCTCTTGTAGAAATGGTTGACAGTGCGTGTGCTATTAACGAAAAGCAGGTAATCCTGAACCGCCCGTTTATGTATATGATACTCGACAACGAAACGATGCTGCCGCTGTTCGCAGGCATATATACAGGCGTATAACGCACAGAAATTGTATAATCTGCATAATCCGGGCTATAATATTTTCTTGACTTTTGGAGTATGTATGCTATAATTGAAATAGCAGAAAACGACAAATCTTTCAGGAAAGGCTGGATGTACAAATGGCAAAGCGCAGAATAGGTATACTGACGAGCGGAGGCGACTGCCCCGGACTTAACGCTACTATAAGAGGTGCGGCAAAAGCCTGCTACTCCATGTTCGGCGAGGACAACGTTGAGATAGTCGGCATATCCAACGGTTTCCACGGTCTGATCCATAATAACTGCCGTATAATGAAGCCGGAGGATTTTTCCGGCATACTCACCCAGGGCGGAACGATACTCGGCACAAAGCGTACACCGTATAAGATGATGCAGGTAATAGAGGCGGATAACATAGACAAGGTCGCTGAAATGAAAGCCACCTATAAACAGCAGAAGCTCGACTGCATACTGACGCTCGGCGGCAACGGAACTCATAAGACCGCAAATCTTCTTTCCGAAGAGGGTCTGAATATAATCGGGCTTCCCAAGACGATAGATAACGATATATGGGGAACAGATGTTACATTCGGCTTCCACACCGCAGTAGATATAGCGACTGAGGTCGTTGACAGAATCCACACGACTGCTACTTCCCACAGACGTATTATGGTAATCGAGATAATGGGCAACAAGGCAGGCTGGCTGACGCTTTATTCCGGTATTGCAGGCGGTGCGGATATTATTCTTATCCCCGAGATCCCTTATGATATTGATAAAGTCATCGACGCTTGCGAAAAACGTGCGCAGTCCGGAAAGACATTCTCGATAATTGCGGTCGCAGAGGGTGCAATGGATATTGCGGAAGCCGCTATGAAGAAAAAGGAACGTGCAAAAAAACGTGCCGAAGCGGGTGAAACAACAGTTACAAACCGCATAGCAAAGCAGATTGAAGCCGCAACAGGCTTTGAGTCAAGAACAGTTGTTCCCGGTCATATATTAAGGGGCGGTTCGCCCTCCGCTTATGACAGAGTGCTTGCAACAAAGTTCGGCGCAAGAGCCGCAATGCTTATAAAGCAGGAAAAATACGGCTACACGGTCGCAAAAATCGGCAGTAAGATTTCCGAAAACAAGCTGTCCGATGTAACGATGAAGACAAAGTTCGTTTCCGAAAATGACGAGCTTGTCATCACAGGAAAAAGCATCGGCGTATCCTTCGGCGACTAAGCGGCTGTGAGCCGCTTCAAATTCGCCGTTCTGATGGATTAATCTAGGCTCAACCTCCGTTACCGGCGGAATTACACAAAGCAATAAAGCAGATAAGCGGTCACAGCGAAATGCTGTGACCGCTTTAATAATATATGTATTGTACCTAAACTCTCATCCCATAATAATACAGCCCAACTAAAACCAAAAGCCCTCCGAGTTTTTTCTCAAAGGGCTTTTAAACATACAGAAAATTCATTCTGTCATAAACAGCTTAGCCGCACCGCCGAATATCTCACGGGAAAGCTCGGCAGACATATCGGGGTTATCCTTTCTGATACGCTCGCACCGCTCAAGATAACCGACTATATCCACATTGTTTACCGTCTTTTTGCTTGTTCCCGAAATTATGCGGTCAACGGCAGCTGCCGCCTCTTTATAGAAATCACTCTCTAGCATACGTTCGGAAATATCGGCGTTTTTATCGGCGCATACAGGCAAATAGCTTTTTTCGTAATCAATGACAAAACAGTCGGTCAGTTTTACGAAAAGCTCTTCGCAATACGCTGTAAGACGGTTCTTTTCTTCAATGTAACGGGTGTCCTCGAATGGCCTTATTCTGCCCGTCATATCAATGCGGTTAAGTGAAAGGTAGGTCTTTCTGAGAATTATCTTACTTCCGTACCTTTCGGATACAGCTTTGGCAAAGCTCTTTACTGCACTTTCAATAAAATCCTTGTCAAAATTCTCAAGATACGGAGCAAACCGCTTATCATCGGTCATAAACGCTCTGTATGCCATAGAATCGCACAATCCGTCAACTGCCGCAACATATGTATCCTTGTGCTTGTAAAGCTCTTTATCCGCATCCGAGAAATCCACGAGAAGCCAATCGGCGCTGTTTTCCGGGAAATATGAACGAGTGAGCTCGGTGAATACATTACTGTTGCTGTCAACAAAGCTCAGATCAATGTCTGCTTTCTGCCCGCATACCGTAAGCGGAGAAAATCCGCTGATACATTCATTTATAACCGCCCTGTCGCAAAGTGAAAGCAATGTCTTGCTGTCTGCTCTGCCGAACGTATCGAAGGTAGACGGTTTGTTTTTTCTGTAATACTCCGATACAAGCTGTTCTACAGCACCCTTGTCAGCGCCTGACAGCCAAAGTCTTGCGCATTTGAGATAAAATTCTGTTCCGCGCCTGTCAAGCACACAATCGGGTATAATGCCGTTCTTGCGATAGAATGCTGCCAGCATCTCCGTAAGGTCGTCAACTGCATAAAGTCCAAGCCTTATAACTTCATCAATGTTGCGGTTTGTGACATCGCCGTTTCGTATAGCACATACTGCGTCAAATACATTTTTAAGCGTTGTGTTCCTGCCGAAATCATAACGTGCCTTTATCTCGGCAAACGATACAAACCCGCTGTCCTTGAGCGTGAGTATATCCTTGAATTCGGCACAGATGAAATCACGGCTAAGCTTGCTTATAAACGTGTCAACAGCATTGTTGCGGATAAAGAAGAACTTATCACAGCCGCTTGACTTTATCACATCGATATTTTCCGCAATTTCGGTAAGCCATATTTCAGGGTCGTATGTAAGGGGGTTTACAAAACTGCCCTTTCTGCCTGAGCATATGCTTTTGGCAATGAGCGAAATGTTATTGCGGAACGATTCGTCACGGCAGACCGCATAGCTCCTGCCACGCTTGTTGATAACACCGGGGTAATAACGTGATATATCTATTATCTTGGGTGATACACGGTGTATCAGATAGTTTTCCATATCGAGCAGAAGCCTGAAATCGCACGAACGGTCGTAAGAACGTATATATCTTCCGTTCACATAGTAAAGCTTCGGGTCGGATACCCTGACAAGTATTATCTTATCGGAGGGATAAACGGCGATAATGCTGTCAATGAACTTATCCAGAAGCGGTTTCCATACGGCTTCATTTTTTATATCAAGCTTTTTCAGCTTCTTTCTGTTCTCCTCGTAAAAATGCGACCTGATAAACGCCTTGCCGCCCGAATACAGTACTCCGTCAAGCTGATATATAGGCGTTGCCGCCGCATAATAAAGATCCATTATAAGGCAGTCGGACCTGTTATCGGAGAGATACTCGTCATACCCCTTTGAAAGATTGTAGTACAGCGGCACAACACTGTCACGGAAGTACTGTTCATCTATCTCACAACGCTCTCCGTTCATAGTAAGCTGAGATATGAACAGATGTGAACGGTCGGTTTCGACATCTTCGTCATCTTTGAAAAGCTCTGATATAAGTGCAGAACCTAAAAGAGCAAACGACTGCTGTTCCGGTTTTACCGCATAACGTGCAAGCCCGATCTTACCGCCCAGAGCAGTTGCAATCTGCTTTCTGAATTCGTCATATGCAGACAGTCCGAAATAGTGCATATTATCGTCCGACAAAAGCACTGCACGATGTTCCGAGCCGTAATCCTTGAATGCATACGGAATATATCCCGAAAAATCGGTAATAACCTTACCGCTGACTGTATCTCTTCTGAGCCTTACGCAAAGCAGTGCGCCGATCTTTTCAAACCTTGTGGCATAATCTGCAGGAATAAGCGAGCCGAGCGAATAAGCAACCGGCACTTTTCTGCCATCGGTACATTCTATAATATCGTACTCAGCTATTGCATTAAGTCCGTTTCCGACAATAAAGTCTGCGCCGCTTTCTGCCGCTTTTTTCGCCGCACTGCGCCATTTTGGCTTTACAACGGGAGTATGACGTTCGTTCCACGAGCAGAACAGGAATATGTACTCCGCTCCGCTCTTCCTGAGCTTAGCCACATATTGCGAAATGTCTTTATTTAACGTTGCCGAAATAAATCCGATATTTATATTGTTTATATTGACAACCGAATACTTCTCACTGCCAAGAGTACAGTCGCTCTCTGTAATAACGGTCAGCGGATATTTTTCAAGCGACTGAGGCACACGCTGGAGAAGTCCTGCGTTGACAGCAAGCGCATCTATTCCGCTTTTGCACACAGCGTCCGCAACAGATGACGGACAGTTTATGCTTCTGCTGTCCTCAAACGCATATGCCTTTTTATCGTTGAGATCCGTGTCAAGCATTGCAACGGAAAAATCAAATGAGCCGAATATTCCGCCAAGCGATGAGAATGCTTCGTCAAAGACAGGCATACCTGCCGCCGCATTCTTCTGCATTTCAGCCGCAACGGTTATATCTCCGCCTATCATTATAGTGCATTTATGATGACCGTTGCGCAGTTTTCCGTCACTTCCGACAAACCGCCTGTTATTGTACACACCTGCGCTCTTTTTCACTGCCGAATGATCAAGCTGAAGCGCTTTCACACCCTTTGTTTTCGGAATAACCGCCTCTGCCGGTGTACAGGAAACGCTGAGCTTTTCTTCATGCTCAATCATTACAAAACTACGCACCGAAAACGAAACCTTACCGCTCTTAGTAAAGTTTTCAAGTCTGCACGAAGTACTACCGCTGTAGCAGACAAAGGTATATTTTCCGCTTTCGTTTGCGTCGGCATATATCTTATATCCGTCGCACTGTGAATTATACCGCCACGACAATGTGCAGATACCGTCATTTCCGACAACCGCTGTCAGTCTGCGCGGCGTTTCAAGCGGACACGCCGCAACTATCTCCGATTCGCCGAAATAGTTATCGGGTCCGTCGGCTATTCTGAATGCCTTGACCTTATATCTCAGCGGCAGACCGTTGGTGCGTTTTTTTATTACCGCTCTCGGGTCTTTTACATTCATAACGCCTGTAAAGTGATTCTTTCCGAGCGGCGAAGAAAACACACGGTAGCCGTCCGCATATTTTATCTTGTCCCATATCAGCTCGACAACTCCCTCGCCTGTCTTTACGGTAACGGAAAATTGCGGCTGTTGTTCACGCAACTGCTTAAAATTCATAAGCTTTACCTCTCATAGGGTCATATATTGCTTAGTATCCAGTTTACAAACGATGCACGTTCGCTGTCTGCGTCTGCATCGATCTGTGCCGTTTTCGGCTTGTCGGTGATCTGTCTGTAATATTCATCGAGCTTGTCGAAATTTTTGTAGAAATTATAGTAACCGCCGATATAGTGCTGAACATCGTCTATTCTTATTCTGTAGCTGTCATGGCGCACACAGAATGTATATACGACCGATGACGGCACTTTCATATACATTGCGGTTTCGGGATACAGGTAGCCGCCGAGCATATAGTGGGCACGTCTGTAGATAGTTCTGATGAACGCTTCAAAATTGAACTTCTGCATATATGACGCATATATCTTCTTTTCCTTTATACGCTCGTACAGGCTGAACGCCGCCATAAGAAGCTCAAGGAATGTATGGAATGTCGTATCCTGATTGAAGATCTTGCTGAGATTGTCGTTTGCGTTTTTAAGTCCGAAGTTGAGGAACCGCTCTTTCGGCTCATAAATAGTAACCTCGTTCACCGCATATGCTATCCAATGATCGCAAAAACGTGTGTAATCGTTTTTAATAAAATAGTCAAGCGCTCTTTCGGCGGCATCGAGATAACGTCTGTCTTTTGTGATACTGTAAGCTCTTGCAAGTGCAAACGTTGCCTCGCCGTCATAGTACACAATCCTGTCACGCTCCTTGCGCTCAAATCCGGGGAATGAAAGAACATGATAATAACTGCCGTTCTCTTCCTGCATATCAAGAATCGAGTCAGCGAGGGCTGCAATAAGCTTATCGTACTTATTGCTTTCAAATACGCTTGCATAGGTAGACAGCGTTACAATAGCTATCGCATTACCGCCGAGCTTTATCTCATCCGCCTTGCGCTCCACAAGATAAGCGTGCCCGCTGTCGGAATATTCTATGCTATGCATAAGAAAATCTATCGTGCTGTCGATTTTCGGTATCAGTTTCTCGTCTTTTGTCGTATCATACTGCATTATAAGGCTCCAGATAGTACCGGAGTGACGCAGAATGTTATATGTAACAAAATGAAAATCGTTGACGGGATTTACGCCGTAGTCAAACTGTCCGTTCTCCTTGACTGCATTCGCAAGATAGACCGACGAGGTTTCTATTACCTGTTTTATATCTTCCTTTGCAAGCTCGCCGATAATCCTTCTGCCGTAGTTTTCTTCATCGGGATAAAGCTTATACAGCTTTTTGTTTTCATCGCAGATATATCCGACTGTCGTAAATCCGATCAGCGTATCCGGGATAGACGCAAGCTCTGTACCGCGCTCGCCCAGATATTGCTTTATCCTCTCGTCACTGAGCGTTCCGAGCTTGTAGTTTATAAGTCCGCAACAGTTGAGCTGTGCCTCAAGCAGAGCCGTTTCAAAGCCGGTATCAAAACTTACGCCCTTTTTGAAGAAATATTCTCTTGCGCTTCTTATCTCTTCGGTAAACTCCGCACGGCTGATTATATTACTGCTGTTCACGCAGTCGACCTTTACCCACAGCGGGTTTATGTCGTTAACCGCCAAAAAGCTCTCTGCTTTCTTCATTGCGGCGTCAAACGTTGTTGCAAACCCGGCACCGCAGGCACTGAAAACCCTTGCTGAAAAGCTGCCGTCGGTTACAGATACAAAAACAACATCATTTCTGAACAGCGAACCTCGCTTATAATTTCCGAGCGAGCTGTCAAGGTAAGGGTCGCCCAGAATAAAGCTCTTAAGCAGTTTTTTTTTGGCTCTGAACAGCTTTACATTTGTACTTATAGGGGTAGATGCACTCATTGGCTTTTCCTCCCTGAAATAAACGTTTACATTTAAATATAGTATATCATATCACACAAAAAATGTCAAACAATTTTATTGACCTTCGGGCAGATTACGAGTATAATAATAGATATAAAGCCAAAGGAAGTAATAAATATGGATAAATACAAAAAATTCGCATCGGACAGAAAAGACGATATAGTCAGCCTTTTATCAGAGCTCGTGGCGATTCCAAGCGTTATGGGAGAAGCAAAACCCGGTTATCCATTTGGAGAAGCTCCCGCAAAAGCGCTTGTAGCAATGCTTGATGCGGCGAAAGCTCTCGGTTTTGCGGTAAACAATGTTGATAACTGCTACGGTACGGCTGATTACCTGCCCGATGGTACTGACACGGCAGAACTTGCAATTCTTTGTCACCTGGACGTCGTGCCGGAAGGAAAAGGCTGGAGTTATAAACCTTTTGTCTGTACCGAAAAGGACGGTATTCTCTATGGCAGAGGCGTAACAGACGACAAAGGTCCTGCCGTATCGGCACTCTATGCGCTGTACAGCGTAAAACAGCTCGGAGTGAAGCTTTCTAAAGGCGTAAGACTGATATTCGGAACGAATGAAGAAAACGGCTCGGCAGATATAGAGCATTATCTTGAAAAAGATAAAATGCCGCCGATGGTATTCACTCCCGATGCCTCATATCCGCTTATAAACTGTGAAAAAGGTATGGCACGGATAAAATACAGCGCCGATATGGATAACGGCGATATCATCTCGATCTGCGGCGGACAGGTTATAAATGCAGTGCCTGCCGAGTGCTGCGCCGTTCTGTCAGGCAAGCATAAAAACGATATTTGTTCATATGTTAAGAAAAATAAGAACGGCTGTGCTTATGACATTGAGCCCTGCGGCGATAACATAAAGGTTATCTGCAAGGGAGAATCCGCACACGCATCAACCCCTGAAAAAGGCAGGAACTCCATAATTGCAATGCTTGAAATGCTTGTATCACTTGAACTGGGCGACAATACGAATAAGCTGTTATCCGATATACTGAGGCTCTACCCTTACGGTGAAACAGACGGTTCTTCACTAGGCGTTGCCTGCGAAGATGAATCCGGCGCACTGACTTGCGTTTTAAGCCTTATCAATGCCAAAGACGGCAAGCTTACATTCAGCACCGACACAAGATTTCCTATTAGTATGACTGCTGTACAGCTCGAAGAAAAAGCCTCATCGGCGCTTTCGGGTACCGATATATCCATATCCGGTTTTATGGGAACAGACGCACACTATGCTTCTCCCGACAGTTTCCTTGTAAAGACACTTCTCAGCGTATACGAGGAACAGACAGGCAAGAAAGGCGAGTGTATAGCTATCGGCGGCGGAACATACGTCCACGAAATCGAAGGCGGCGTTGCGTTCGGCGTTGAACATCCCGGTACCGACTACAGAATACACGGCGCAGATGAATTTGTTCCGGTGAGCGAGCTTATAGATAATACGGCTATGTTCGCAAATGCAATAGAAAAACTCTGCAAGTAATTTTACGCCCGTCCTCTTCATAGAATGTACAAACTATGAAAGGGCGGGCGTATTATGTGCGGACTTATATTCAGAAAGAAAACAAAAAAATATAGTTTCAGCGAAGCGGAGGAAATGCGCTCGCGTCTTGATTATCTGCAAAACAGGCTTGAAAAGACAAGACAGCTTTTTGATATTGAAACAGACCCCGAAAAAATCGAGGCTATCGTATATGAGGAAAAAGCTATTCTTATACGGATAGACCACCTTATAAGAAACGCAAAACAGCGCAATATCACAATAAATTATTCCGACAGGACAGACAGGAGCTGACTGCTCCACTCCTCTGTCAGCCTTTCAAGGCTGTATGACGCATTTGCGGGGCTTGTGGACGGCAGCTTCACTGCTTCTAACCCTACTGCGTCACGGCAATAACGCTTATACATATTATATGAAGTCGCACCGTTTGCGAATATTGCTCTGATAGAAGTTTTCATTACAAGCGAGGCTATATCATTAGGGATCACCGAGCGTATCGAGGCATCGGACGAGCCTGTAATTTCGCACGAGTCTATAACGTCCCAGACGGCAATGCTATGGCTTAACAGCATTGCTTTCTTCTCTTCTGTAGTAACGGGACAATCACAGCCGAGGACAGCGGACAGCACTTTCCAGAAACGGTTCTGTGGATGACCGTAGAAAAACTTTGCCTCCCGTGATTTCACAGACGGGAACGAGCCTAATATAAGTACTTTGCTGTTTATATCGTACACGGGCGGGATATTGTGATACTGCGTCATTTAACATTGCTCCTTATATTTTATCACATTCAGAATAACACAAAACAGCTTTTATTGCAAGATGAACCGGGATAAGCCAATTTAACAATACAGAAAATATGCTTTTACAGTGCATTTACCCGACGTTTCCTGCTGACAGCCGATAATGAAACGGTAAAAGAGCCTTACAGCAAAAATCAAAGTTTAACGATAAAATATCAAGAAAAACGCACTTATTTGCAACAGACAGAAACAAAATGAAATTGCAACAAAGAAATAGAGAGAAACAGCGATATTTAAAGAGATTTAAAGAGAAATAGATATATATTTAGATTTTGCCTAAAAAATCGTTTGACAAAGAGCAGGCGGATGGCTATAATATTAAACGTTGTGAAAATAATCAAACAGAGGTCAAACCTCAAGAGTAATTGAAAGGAAAGAATCAGAATGTCAACATTTATGCCTAAAGCTGAAACAGTTGAACGTAAGTGGTATATTCTTGATGCAGCAGGAAAGCCCCTCGGCCGTGTTGCTGCAAAGGCTGCTCACATTCTCCGCGGTAAGCACAAGCCCACATACGCACCTCACTGCGACTGTGGCGATCATGTAATCGTAATTAACTGCGCAAAGGCAGTTTTAACAGGCAAGAAGCTTGAGAACAAGTACTACAGATGGCACACCGGCTACATCGGCGGCCTTAAGGAAGTACAGTACAGCAAGCTCATGAGCGAAAAGCCCGAAAAGGCTATGCAGCTCGCTATCGAGGGTATGCTCCCCAACAACACACTCGGTAGAAAAGCCGCTACAAGAATGCGTCTTTATGCAGGCGCTGAGCACAAGAACGGCGCTCAGAAGCCCGAAGAATTCAAATATTAAGGAGGGATAACAATGTACGAATCAAAGCCTTATTACTACGGAACAGGTAGAAGAAAGCACTCAGTTGCCAGAGTACGTGTTTATCCCGGCAGCGGTGTTATAACAGTTAACGGTCGCGGCATCGATGACTATTTCGGTCTTGAAACATTAAAGCTCATCGTTCGTCAGCCTCTCGCTCTGACAGGAACAACCGAAAAGTTTGATATCGTTTGCACAGTTGCAGGCGGCGGTGTTACAGGTCAGGCAGGCGCTATACGCCACGGTCTTTCAAGAGCTTTACTTCAGTACAGTGACGAGCTCCGTCCCGTACTCAAGAAGGCAGGCTTCTTAACTCGTGACCCCAGAATGAAGGAAAGAAAGAAGTACGGCTTAAAGGCTGCACGTCGCGCTCCCCAGTTCTCAAAGAGATAATCTCAGCCCTGTACGTCAGGTTATACCGGACGTGGGCTCGATGGTTTGCTCGTATTTGTTGCGAGGACAATTCAATGACAACTACCCTCTCCGAGATTTCGGGGAGGGTTTGTTATATACGAAAAGTTTGATTTGAAAGGAAAGAGAGCTATGAAAACAAAACCAGTTAAACTTATACGCAAACACCGTAATATTGTTATAACAAAAGAGAACGATTCTAATTTGAATAATAAATTTAGTGAAAGTTTAAAAATTATTGCTACGACAATAATACCGATAATAGTGGCAATTTATGGTATTATAAGTATTATTGCAAATTATTCATACAAAACGCTAGCATCAGAATATTATGGGATATCTCCGGTTTATTTTTCATGTGATACAAATATACCGATTCTTCATTTTTCTTTATTTGCATTTGCTTTATATTTTTTATTTTTCCATTTTATTTACAGAAACATTTTTTGTAAGAATAAAATTGTTAATTCATTTTCTGACAAGTTAACTATCATTTTATTGATAATATCATCTATAATGATTTTGTTAATTCTAACATTACTGTCACTGTATGCCTTTATAGATAAATCATTCTATACTAACGAATGCACTAATATTTCTCTTTTTTTAAACGATAAATACATATCAATAATAATAGTTCTATTTCTCTTATTTGTTACACTCGGAATCTGCATTTACTATTTAGTTGTGAGAAAATTTCCTTTAAAAAAATCTGATAAAAAAGTTGCAGCACAAAACAAAATAGTCATAGTGGCAATTTTGTTATCTTTATTTACTATTCTGTTTTGCAACATAGAAGCAATGCTATTTATTTATCGATTTCCGACTGAAAACGAAAGAAATTTTGAATTTTTCAAAACAAATGATACTGAGTACGTTGTAATCACTCATTATAACGATAAAATTTTAGCTGTACCTTGCGAATGCGATGATAAAGGGTTGTTCACATTCTACACAAAAAATTACAGCTTATTTGACCCGAACGATTGTTTGTTAGATTATCAAATTTTAAGCAAAGAACCGAAAATAGAAAAAAACATTACATTTAATCCCGCTATTAAATGCAATTATAATCTACAATTCCCCTACAATTCTTGACATTTTCACAGACCTATTGTATAATTATACATGAAATATTAAGTTACGGACTTATCTGTTAAGGGAGAAACGTATGAAGAAGATCATTGCAACAGCAATTGCAGCAATTACGGCGTCACTTCTGCTCTGCTTTTCCGCAGGAGCGTTCGACAATAATGACTATGGCGGAGGCGGCGACTACGGCGGTGGCGGTGACTACGGCGGATATGACTACGGAGGTAACGACTACGATAGCAGTAGCTACAGCGGTGATACCGACCCTGTTTCAGTTATAATAGGTATAGGCATAGTTGTTGTTATTATTATCATATCAACAATCGGAGGAAATAAAAAGAAATCCTCCGGCGGCACAACACGTCCTTCATCAATGAACGGTGCAAACGTTGTACTTCCCAACAGAACAGAACAGATAGAAGACATAATAAAACAGGGAGATCCCAACTTCTCGGCTTCCGATTTCATCACTTTCACAAAGCAGGTATACATAGATATCGAGAACGCATGGTGCAAGCGTGACCTGACCCCCGTCAGACCGGTTATGCACGAAAACCTTTATAACACTACCTGCAAGCAGGTACAGTCGAAGATAGATCAGGGCGTTGTATATCACTACGAGAGCATTGCTATAGATACGGCTTACCTTACCTCGTATGAGCGTGATTCGCAGTTTGAATATGTAACGGCATACCTCACCTCAAGAATGATAGATTACCAGGTAGACGAAAAGACCGGCAAGATTATAAGAGGCGACAAGACTACACGCTGGGTTCAGAAGTACAAGATGAAGTTTGTACGTTCTCTCGGTGTTCAGACAAAAACGGAAACAGGCGCTATGAACGGTCACAACTGCCCGAACTGCGGTGCTCCGCTTGAAATTTCTTCGTCCGGTGTATGCGAATATTGCGGCTCTGTTGTAACAACAGGTCAGTACACATGGGTACTTACCGACTTCTCAGGTATAAGAAACGATACCGTAGATGACGGTATAAAGGGAGTATAATGTGGATATAACATCGTTCATTCTTTCAATATTAAGCTGGCTTGCTCCGCTTATAGTCATCGGTATCATCGTACTTGTCATCGTGTCGAAGGTGCGGAGCGCATCGCAGAAATATCTCGGTATGTCGCCGTCACAGGCAATGGAAATGATAAACAAGGGAGTCAAGGAGGAAGCTACCACTCCTAAGGGTATAACAGCCCTCAGTGAAATGTACGGTCCTGCCATCACCCGTGATTTTCCCGAAATAGGATACAAGGGCATGGAGGTCAAGGCAAGAAATGCAATAGTCGCAATTCTCAATTCCATAATGAACAAAAATGCCGAATCGCTTAAGGCAAGCGAATATACACAGGATCTTATAAACAAGGTCAATAACCGTATATCTACCCTTAATGCGAACAACGAAAAAGAGATTTTCAATAATATAAAAATTCACCGTTGCGGAATCGCAAACTACCAGAACAAAAACAAGGAAGCGACGGCAAGGTTTGAAATTTCTCTTCAGTATGAATATGCAAAGGTGTCGGAAGAAAAGGCAGACAGCGCAAAGCCTGCGCTTATGCAGACAGCGTACAGCGTAACGCTCGCTTACAAGCAGGATTTGCACGAACAGACGACAAGCATTGTATTTTCAAGCAACTGCCCCAACTGCGGCGCTCCCATTGATGCGTCTGCAAAGGGCAAGAAGTGTCCGTACTGCGGAAGCGGCATTACAGAAATTGCCGACCGTATATGGCTGGTCAACGATTTTAATTTAGTAAAATAAATTAAAAACTCAACACGAAAGGAAATATTACTATGGGACTTATTAAAGCAGCTGTAGGCGCACTCTCAGGTACTCTCGGCGATACCTGGAAAGAGGCCATTCACTGCCCTGTTATCGGCAACGATACTGTTGTTGTTAACGGCGAGAAGATGCACAACGGTAATGCAAGAAGCAGTAACGTAAAGGGTACCGACAACGTTATCAGCAACGGCTCGGCAATCATGGTTGAAGAAAACACCTGTATGCTGACACTTGACAACGGCAAGATAACAAACGTTGTTACAGAACCCGGACGTTACATACTTGACAACTCGACAGCACCTTCAATCTTTGCAGGTCAGATAAAGGATTCGCTCAAGGATCTTATTTCAAGATTCACATACGGCGGAACACCTGCCACCGAGCAGAGAGTAATCTACATCAACCTTCAGAAACTGCCCGGAATCCCCTTCGGTACAGGAACACCAGTTCCCTATCCCGATCCCCGTTATAATACAACAGTAGAGCTGCGTTTCTACGGCACATTCGAGGTTCAGATACCCGATGCCGAGAATGCCTGCAAGTTCTACGCAGAAGTTCTCAGCAAGGGCGTAAACGCTCCTCAGGTCTACGTTAAGGACATTTTCAAGAACGAGCAGTACAAGAACGAGTTCATGCAGTCACTGATGGTAGCGTTAAACCAGCTTTCAGCAGAAGGCTACAGCTACAACCAGATTACAAGCCAGCTCAACAACCTTACCAACAAGACTAAGGACGAAACAGCCAACAACTGGGCACAGAGAGGTCTGATGCTCACAAATATCGGTCTTGGCCCCATCACGATTTCCGAAGAAACAAAAGAGCTTCTTAAGGATCGTCTTAAGGCTGATACAATGCTCGGCGGCGATGTTCAGCGTGCTATGATGACAGGTGCCGTTGCTCGTGGTATCGAAGCGGCAGGCTCAAATGAAAACGGCGCTATGATGGGCTTTATGGGTATGAACATGGCTATGAACGCAGGTAACAACGTTCTCGGCGGTATGCCTGCGGCTCCTCAGCAGACAACACCTCAGCAGCCCACCCCCGGCGGATGGAAATGCTCATGCGGCGCTACAAACACAGGTGCTTTCTGTTCTTCCTGCGGCGCTAAGAAGCCTGAGGCATGGACCTGCTCATGCGGTCAGTCAAACACAGGCAAGTTCTGTGCTAACTGCGGTAAGAGCAAGGAAGGCGACGCTCCCGCTGCTCACGCTCCTTCAAGCTGGACGTGCGAATGCGGCGCAACCAACACAGGCAAGTTCTGTGCAGAATGCGGCAAGTCAAAGCCTGCAGCTCCCAAGAAGTACAAGTGCGACAAGTGCGGCTGGGTACCTGCCGATCCCGAACATCCTCCGAAGTTCTGTCCCGAATGCGGCGACCCCTTCAACGAGGACGATCTGGTATAACAAACATAATAAGCAAGCCTTTACCCTCCCTTACGGGAGGGTTTTGTGCGGTTTGATTCCAATAATGAGTGTAGAACAATGAATACTGCGATAAGTTTTATAAAGAAAAATACAGTTATGGTGATAGCTTTACTGGCGGCGGTTATCACATCATTTATAGTTCCGCCCGACGAGAAATATCTCCATTATTTCGATTACAAGACGCTTTCCTGTCTTTTCAGCGTACTGGCAGTTGTATGCGCCCTTAAAAACGTACAGTTCTTTTATATTCTCGCCTGCAACATAGTAAAAAAATTCCGCAATATACGACTTTGCACAGTTGTGCTTGTATGGGTCACCTTCATAGGCTCAATGCTGATTGCAAACGATATGGCTCTGCTCACCTTTCTTCCGCTGGGATACTATGTACTGCATACCTCAGGTAAAGAGCGCTATATGGCGTTCACGTTCATAATGCAGAATATCGCCGCTAATCTCGGTGGTATGCTGACGCCGTTCGGCAACCCGCAGAATTTATACCTGTACTCAAAATTCAATATCCCGATAGGCGAATTTACGCTGATAATGCTTCCGCCGTTTCTGCTTGCGGTAGCACTGATAACCGCATGCTGTGTAATCTTTGTAAAGCCTGAGCCTATTGAACTTAAGGACAAGCCTGAAAAAATCGACCGCAAACGTACAGCCGCGTATCTGTTCCTTTTCGCTATAGCAATAATCATCGTGTTCAACTTCATCCCATACTGGATAGGTATGATATTCATCACGCTGACGCTTGTCGTTATGGACAGAAAGGCGCTTGCCGCAGTAGATTATCCGCTCCTGCTGACATTCGTATTCTTCTTCATATTTGCAGGAAATATGGCAAGGATCGATGTGATAAAGGACTTTTTCTCATCGGTTCTGCAAATAAATACACTGCTGTTCAGTGTGATCTCATGCCAGTTTATCAGCAATGTACCGTCAGCTATCCTGCTGTCGCAGTTTACAAGCGATTATCACAGCCTTTTACTCGGTGTTAACATCGGCGGTGTCGGCACACTTATAGCATCGCTTGCAAGTCTTATCACGCTCAGGCAGTACAATACCCTTAATCCGGGTAAAACCGGGCGGTATATTGCGTCTTTTTCTGCATTCAATTTCAGTTTTCTGATAGTCCTCACAGCATTCTGTATGCTTCTTGTGTGATCAGATGTAATCAAGCATCAGATACTCTTCAAACTGCTGTGAAGCACTATCCGAATTAATTTTTGCGATATTATCTTTGTTCATCCACTTTTCAATCGTCGGATACATCGGCATACCTTGTCTGTCATGCTTGTCCGCCCATTTGTTAAAACGTTCTTCATAGCGCTCAACGTTTCCGTTCCGAAATTTTCAATGAGAGAATTTCTGTATGCGGCGGCGGTGAGCGCTTCTTTGTCGGCATTGCCCGACAAGCCTGTACTCATATCCCCCTTACTTATCTCGTCTGCACTTAGCTTATCTGTACTGTTCTTTTCTGTACTAACATTATCTGCGCCGTCATCTGACGGGCAAGTGTCGGGCAAATGACAGCATTCTGTTGATTCTGATGTTGTCTTTTTCTTGTCGTTATTACGCTGTAATGCGGCTTTTTCACGGTCAAGTATGTACATACCGTCTGCACGGACATACAGCATTGCCCTTTCTTTTTCAAATGAAGTCTTTTTCAGTCTGTCGGCTCTTATACTGTTGCACACCTTCCAGTGAGTTATAACATACACTCCCGAATCGAACGCTATAAGATAACCGCTGTCGCACAGCGCATTCAGGTCAGATGGTTTACAACCTGTCATATTCTCTGAATGTTCTTTGCACAGCTGATAAAGCCTTCATCATCGGCATACAGCGAAAGATAGAAGTACAACACCTTTGCTTTTACCGGCAGGTCTAGAAACATGTCGCTGGTTACTGTCTGCTTTGCAAACATTCTTTTTTCTGCCATTTTTATATTTCCCCTTTCTACATGGCCAATACAACATTTTGTTGATACAGGTATTATAGCACTGTTTTAAATGTTTGTCAACCTTTTGTTGTACTTGTTTGCAAAAAAACCGCAGGCGAAAGTCTGCGGTCTATTTTTTATTGTAGAATAAATCTATTCTGTCGTAGCGGCGCACTGTTTTTTATCTGTTCGACAGTTTGATATAAAACAACACGCTCCGCCAAGCACTGATTTTTAGCTCCCTTGTGTAAAGGGAGCTGGCTTGCGGCAAGGCTTACCGGTATCAAACACTACTATTCTTCTCGATACCTGTAACCCTAAAAGATCACAAACCTTATCTGCCGTCAAGACTGAGGGATTGTTTGCTACCAGTCTTTCCGCTTGCACAAACACCTCCGCTATCGTAAATCTGAATATATGTTATTTCAACGCACAACGACCGCAGACTTTCGCCTGCGGTCGTTGTGCGTTAAAATTTTATGTTACTGCACTTCCACAATAGTTATATTCTCACCTGCAACTTCTACCTCAGCAAGCAGTGCGTTCTTTATCTGTGCCGCCTGAGCAATGTCAAGTCCCTGCGACTTTACTATGATATTTGCGCTGTTGTCGCTTAAGTAGCACAGCACATCTTCAAAGCCCTGAGCCTTGAGCGTTGTTTCGATCTTGTTTTCAGCCTCCATAAGGTCTGTCAGCTGCTGTGCGTCCTGTGCCACGACCGCAAGCTCGTCTTTAGTCATATCTCCGCCGCCGTAAATGCTCCTCAGCGTTTCCTTTGCCTCTTCTCTGCTTGCCTGCTTATCAATGCGTGCCTTTGCAAAATATTCTTCACTGCTGTCGGTTTCCTTTTCTGTATTGGCGGAAGCGGAAACTATATCGCTGTCTTTTTTGTCGGACGACTTGCTTGTATTGCCGTTTTCGTTTGATACAAGCCTTGTATCGCCATAGTTATCTTCCGAAGTGCTTTTACCGCTCACATTACTGCCTATGGCAAAATTAGCATACAGTCCTACCGCAAGCACAAGCGCAAGCCCCGCCGCAACAAGATGCTTTTTACCAAGTATAAGATTGATTCTCGGTCTTCTCATAACAAATACCTCACTTATGTTGTAATACATATTCTCGATGCGGAAACGTCAAGCGCCGTTCTTACCGCATTGATTACCCTTTCTGTTGTCCGGTTGCTTGCGGCATCCGGACATACTACCGTCACGCCGAGTACCGTGTGTTTATCTTCGTCAAGCTTTACCGTTACATTCGGAACTTTATTTATCCCGTCCATTGCCGCAAGCATCTGCGTTATCCGCTGTTCAAGCATCTGTTCTTCGGTAAGCCGTGTGTCTGACCCACTGCCGAAGCTCGACAGAAAGATAAGTGCGATAGCCGCTATTCCGGCAATGAAAGCTATTTTGAGCAGTTTATCGGATTTCAGCAGTTCTTTCATATTCTACCTTTCTTTTGTATATCTGACTTTTATGTCATCTCCGACTGCCGCCTGTACAAGAGATGCCGCATCGGCAATATAACTGTCATCTGTTCCGTCATCAAATACAAGCTCAACCTCACTAATAGATATGCAGAACGCACCGTCAATATGCGCTGTAATATACACCTTACGATAAATAAATCCGTGTGAGTTGAGCAGTTCCTCTACCTTCCGCCTGACTGCTCTCGCCGCAGTCAGGCGTGCCTGCTCGGATAATTTGTCGCTGAAATCAACCTGTGGGATATCGGCTATCCGTGTTTCTATGCTAAGCGCAGGAATTATATCGGTGACTGAATTTATAAGGCACACGGAAAATATACACGCTATCGCAAACGTTATCTGCATTTTGTACTTTTCGCAAGGTATCAGCATTCTGAAAAGCCCTGCCGCCGCGGCAAGCACGCATATACCCAGTGCTGCCTGCTTTATCTCATTCATACCGCACCACCTGACATAAATATCATAAGAGATATCGATATAACTGCCATAAGCAGAAATGATACCAGCATCGCCATAATTATCGAGCTTACACCTTCGGCGCACTTGAGAAGTCCCGTAAGCTGTGATATTCCGAACAGATCGCTGAAAGCCGCCGCCGCAGAAAATGCGAGCTTATAGCACAGTACCGACAATATTGACGGAAGAATCAGCACACCGCCGGTTATTATGCCGAATACGCCGAAGTTATTACGGATAAGACCTATGCCGCCGTACATTACCGACAGCGAATCAGACACAGCGCCGCCGATGAACGGAACGCTGTTCGACACAGTGAACCTTGCAGCTTTTATTCCGACATTATCGGACGGCACAGTGATAAAACTCTGCATAGCAAGAAGCGCTACAAACACCGTCATAATCAGTCCCAGTATCCATATCACGGTTTTCTTTACCGCATCGGCAAGCGCCGACAGTTTAAGCTCACTGCACACGCTTCCTGCAAGCGAAACTCCGAGTATGCTCATTGACACCGGCATAAGTATTTTCGATGCAAGCTGAGTAAAGCCCTGCGCTCCACTCATGACCACGGTATTGAACATTGCGGCAGACGTAACGTGACCGCTTGTTGCGAGAATTCCCGCAAATGCAGGAATAAAGCTTGCCAGGAACACGCTTCCCGATTCAAGCGTTTTTGACGCCGCCGTCAATGAATCGCTTGCGGCTGTAACGGTAAGCGTACTGCACGCAAGCACCGATACTACCGAAAACACGGTCTTTAAATTGCCGGAATTGTCGGCGAATACGTTTGCAACACTGCACAGAAGTGTTACGCCGAGCAGTGAAACAAGCAGCTTAAGCGGACTTTGTATGCTGTCCCACAGCATACCTGTCACATTGCTTATAACCTTATCAAGCGACAGTGCGTTGCTGTCTATGCTCTGCGGCGTTATCCCTGCCGCCGACAACCGGCGGTCAAGCTCCTGCGGTATATCAGCACTGTAGCCGTCAAGTATCGTGCTGTCCTGTGCGCCCGCACCAAGCGGTACGGCAAGCATAACAAACGCCGTTAAAAATACCATAATGATTTTTATAATTGCTTTCATATTTCCTCACTGCAACAGCTGTTTTATCACTTCCATAAGGCGGTCAAACACAGGTAGGGCAAGAAGTACAATAGCGAATTTTCCCGCAAGCTCTATCTTTGCGGCTATCGACTTTTCTCCGGCGTCCGCACAGCTGTCAGACGCCATCTGCGTAATATAGCATACCGCGAGTGATTTTATCAGAACGTCCGCATACGATGTGTCGGGGTCTGCTATCTGCAAATAGCCGGATACAGTTTCTATAACAGGCTTTACGGCGGTAACCGCCGCACCCAGCATAAGCATTCCGGTGATAAGCGTAATGTATATACTGAACTCCGGCTTGTACTGCCTTAGCACTACCGAAAGCACTGCGCCGATAATTCCGGCGCCGACAAATGCGATAATATTCATATTCCCGTCCTTTTGAAGTCTAAAGATTGAAAATGTTTTTTATCGTGTCAAACAGGTTGCTTATCTCTGTTACTATCATCATCAGCACGACAATAAGCCCTGCTATAGTTGTCATCATAGCCTGCTCTTCTCTGCCCGAGCGCTGTAAAAGCTGATTGAGCACGGCAACGACAATCCCTATCGCCGCTATCTTGAAAATAAAATCTACATTCATATCACATCGCCGCTTTCTATATCAGCATTATTCCAACCGCCGCACCGAGCATAATCCCTAGCGTGCGGTAAAGCCTGCCCTTGCGCTTTTTCTCTTCATTCGCAGTTTCAAGTACATTGTCAAGCCTTGTCATTGCAAGCGCAAGTGCGGCAGTTTCACCCTCGGTATTGCTTTTTCCGATGCTCCTGCCAAGCTCAGACAATATCTGCCTGTCCTCCGCTTTTAAATAACCGCTGTTATGCACGCAAGCGTCCCATTCATCGCTTATATTGCCGCCGCTTTCGCAGACAGCTATCAGTTTGTCCGAAATATAACAGCGTGATGTGTCCTGCCGTGCTTTCAGCATTTCGTCAAGCTTGTAACCGTTATAGGTTACATATGCCGTCATACTCTGAAAAAGCGAGATGTACGCCGATATCGTCTCACAGCGCTGTGTAAGTCTGTCCGAAAAGTACGCTCCGACAGCCGCACCGCTGAGCGTTGTCAGCAAAAATATGACAATGCTTATCATACTGTACACCCCGCATTTATCGTCGGGGTAATAATCTGTTTTACGGCGGTTATCCTGTGGTTTTGGAGCAAAGCAATGTGCTGTATCGCTCCGCTGTCAACTATTGCTTTGATCCCACCGTTTGCCAAAGCGGTTTCGATACTGTCGGCATGAGCCGTCATAATCAGTCCTACGCCCGAATTCAACAGCTGTCTTATACTCTCTGCGTCTGCTCCCAGCTCATCGGTCACGATATAGTCGGGTGACATACACCTGACAGCCCTTATTATACCGTCAGACTTGTCGTAACCGCTGAACACATCCGTCATAAGACCGACATCAAGGCACGGCTTGCCTTCATACACTGCCGCAATTTCCTGCCGTTCATCTATAAGCGATAACCTGAACCGTCCGCCGATACTCCTGCACAGATCCCGCAGTACGGTAGTCTTTCCGCTGAGCGGTCTTCCGATAATAAGCAATCCCTTGCTTGCGTTATTATCATCAAAAAGCGTAAGCAGGTCTTTTGCCGACCCACAGTGCTGTCTTGCAATGCGGATATTGACCGAACTTACATTTTTAATTGTGTGCAGTCCGTCATCGTTATACACGGCGCTTCCGCATATACCTGCTCTATGACCGCCGTACAGTGTTATAAACCCGTTTGCTATATCCTTCTCATATGTATGCACTGAGTTCTGACATATCGCACTGATACACTCGTTTATAAGTGCGCTGTCTGCGGTTGCCTGAATAACGTGATTCTGATCTCCCGAGCGGATTATAAGCGGTGTGCCGCACTTTATCCGTATTTCCTCGGCAGTAGATTTAAGCGACTGCGGTACAGAACGCAGCGCAGGAAAAATCCTTGCTATCGGACGTATCGCCGTATCAAATTCGTTTGTTTTACTTTCTATCATTTTTTCATATCCTTTCGGCTTGTCTTTTTATTTAGTAAAGTCTATGCGTAATGGTATAAAAAAAGAACGCATGATTTCTCATGCGCTCTGAACCTATTGAATTTTTCCATTCTGCAAATTACGGTTATTCTTCCGAAACCACAGTCCTTATATGAAGCTCCTCAAGCTGCTTATCGTCAACTACTGACGGGCACTGCGACATAAGCTCGCTTGCGTCCTTTACCTTCGGGAAAGCAACTACATCTCTCAGGCTGTCTGCACCGCAAAGGAGCATCGAAAGCCTGTCAAGACCTATACCAAGACCACCGTGCGGAGGTGCGGCATACTTGTATGCGTCAACAAGGAAGCCGAACTTTTCTTCAATCTCCTTATCGGTAAGACCGAGAAGTCTGAACATTCTCTCCTGAAGCTCAGGGTCTGTGATACGGATAGAACCACTGCAAAGCTCAATGCCGTTAAGAACCAGGTCGTAAGCCTTTGCTCTTACCTTGCCCTTGTCGGTGTCAAGGTATTCAAGGCACTCTTCCATAGGCATCGTGAATGGGTGGTGCATAGCAAGCCAGCTTTCCGACTCATCGTCCCACTCAAAGAACGGGAACTCGGTAATCCATAAGAAGTTGTATCCGCTGTCGGGTACAATGCCTATCTGCTTGCCGACCTTAAGACGCAGAGCGCCGAGTACGGGGAGCGTAACCTTGTTCTTGTCCGCAACGATAAGCACTACATCTCCCTTTTCACAGCCGAGGTGCGAAAGGATAGCGTCAAGCTCGCCCTCTTTGAGGAATTTTGCAAACGAGCAGTTCGGCGCATCATCATGCCAACGGATATATGCAAGACCCTTTGCGCCAATTCCCTTTGAGAACTCGGTCAGCTTGTCTATTTCTTTTCTTGTAAGAACACCTGCGGCATTCTTTGCAACGATAGCTCTTACACTGCCGCCTGCGGCAATAGCCGAAGAAAATACTGAAAACTCTGTATCCTTTACAATATCGGACAGATCCTGTATCTCCATACCGAAGCGTGTATCAGGCTTATCCGAGCCGTAACGTGACATAGCGTCGTTATATGTCAGTCTGGGAAGCGGAGTTGTAATATCAACATCAAGCACATCCTTCATCAGCTTTTTGATGAAGCCCTCTGTAAGCTCAAGTATCTCGTCAACGTCCATAAATGACATTTCAAGGTCTATCTGCGTGAATTCGGGCTGTCTGTCAGCACGAAGGTCCTCATCTCTGAAGCATCTCGCAAGCTGAATATAGCGGTCAAAGCCCGAGATCATAAGTAACTGCTTGTATATCTGGGGAGACTGCGGAAGCGCATAGAACTTGCCCTCGTGAACTCTTGACGGTACAAGATAATCTCTTGCTCCCTCAGGAGTTGATTTCATCATCATAGGTGTTTCTATTTCAAGGAATCCGTTATCATAGAAATATTCACGGGCTGTCTTTGCAATCCTGTGACGCATTATAAGGTTATCCTGCAGCTTCTTTCTGCGAAGATCGAGGTATCTGTATTTAAGACGAAGCTCCTCGTTTGTCTTTGTATCGTTTACTATCTCAAACGGCGTTGTCTGAGCCATCGAAAGTATACGAAGGTCGGTAACGAGAATTTCAACGTTGCCTGTCTTTATATCATTATTCTTGCTCTCTCTTTCACGCAGAAGGCCCTGCGCCATAAGAACATATTCGCTCTTTATCTGCTTTGCCTTTTCAAATACGGCAGGTTCTGTTGTATCATCAAATACAAGCTGAACAATGCCTGTGCGGTCACGCAGATCGACGAACATAAGGCTGCCCTTATCTCTTACTCTCTGTACAAATCCGGCAACGGTAACGGTACTGCCGATACCCTCGACCTCACCGCAATAATGTGTGCGCTTAAGACCTTTCATTGTGTCTAACATAAAATCTATACCTTTCCTACGGTTCTACCCGTTTATTTCCAACCGACAGACATAAGCGTCTGACGATAAACCTTTACAATTATATCATTTTTCTGTCGGCTTTTCAAGTAGTGAGCCGAAAAAAAGCAACCGCAGAAGTTCTGCGGTCATTATATATTTCTGCTTTTTACTTTGCTTCAAGCCGTCTTTTTTTAATCCCCCGAATCAACAGAGTTTGCACTGATTTTGTCCGATATTGCTTTCTCTGCTTTCTCAGGCTCTTCCGACGCTATAAGAAAGCACAGATTGCCCTTTTGGAATACCACCGTCCTGCTTACGATTTTTTCCTGTTCGGGATATGTTCCGAACTGCTTTATAAGGCTGTCTTTCCTGCTTTGCAGTGCGGCTTTAACGCCGTCTGTGTCATCTGCACGCACAGCAATTATCTCCGACAGCTCAACGCTTATCGCTTGCTGATATACGCAGTAATCTGTGATGCCGTATTTGCTGAAATCCATTATCGTGTCAAGCAGCGTGCTGTCCGTTGCTTTGACCATTTCGGGAAAATCGCCGCTGTTAAGCGCTGTGAGTACAAGACCCTCGCAGGAAATATCATCGTCAGCCACCTTAGTTACCGTCCATTTTGTAGACGAACGGGAGGAGCTGTCCGCCTGCTGTACCGAGGAAGAAACATCATCGGCACAGCCGCATAGCGTTGCGGCAATGATTACAGCTATTAATACAGCGAGTGATTTTCTCATTTGCTTTTTATCCTCTCAAGATTTGCCGAAAGCGCATCGGGAAGCTTGTGCTTATCCTTGTCGTACCACGGCAGATCCTCACGCATGATGACATCGGGATGAGCCATAACACGCTTCATAAAGTCCTCTGTCATATATTTTTCGTTTATCACAGTGTAGCCGTCTTTGTCGAAAACAGGCTTGTACCCTTCCCTCTTGTAGACAAACTCGCCCCACCACGGGAGCCACCACAGCCACATGGCGTTGTCCTTTTTCATCTCATCGGGATCGGGGATATATCCGCATTCGGACAAGGTTATCATCTTGCCGTGTGCAAGCTCGGTCATATATTCAAATCTCTGCTTCTGGGAAGAATGATCATATTCCTTTACCGAATAAATATCATCGCCGCAGATGTCAAACGTGTTGGGGTTTACCTCCATACACTTGTCCTGCCCGTTCCATACCCATATAAGATTGGTCAGCTTATGATAATTTTCCATACGGTCAAAAATCATATACCACAGCTTCTTATACGCTTCACGGTGCTGTTCATCGTGGTTTCCCCACCAGAACCAGTTGCCGTTTGCCTCATGCAGAGGCCGCCACAGCACAGGTATATCAAGCTGTGCCATACGCTTAAGCTCGGCTGATACCATATCTATCTCACGGATAATAAATTCATATTCCGCAGTGCCTTCTGTTACGCCCTTGCATAAATCGAAGCAGGTCTTGTGATCGTAGCCTGTCGTCTTGTAGTAGAACGATGAGCCTTTGGAATAATCGTCCATATCGTTCGGAGCGTACCAGTGCCAGCACATTGTGACAATGCCCCCACACTGAGTAGCCCATTTTATTGCCCTGTCCACCTGATCGTCCGTTTTCTTGCAGGAGCTTACACCCATGAAGTCATAGCCTCTGACAGCAGGTAATTTGCCTGTCAGGTGATAATAAACGAGGTCTTCTGCCTCTTCGCTTTGCAGATACTGCTGACCTGCAAGGTGCTTTTTACCGTATATGCTCTTAAGATAATCAAAAAGCCTTACGGTGTTTTCACTAGCCTGCTTTGAAACAGGTCTTGTCGGGTCGGGTTTAAAATTCAGCTGTTTTTTCAGTTTCTCGAAATCTGTAGTATACACCATAGTTCCTCACATTATATCTTTATTTGTTCTTCTGCTCCTGTAACGTTCTTACCGTTCTTAGAAGGAATTTTGTCGGAGCAAATCTTGAGCCTGCCGCAGCCGCCTTGGTGGTAACGCCGGGGATTATCAGCAGATCGCCGCATAAAAGACGCTCGATAGCATAGTCCGCAACATAAGCCTCGTTCTCGCTCGGTATTCCAAAGCTCTTTACGCCTGCGACGCTGTTGAATTCGGTATCTACAGGTCCGGGGCAAAGCGCACTTATAACTACCCTGCTGCCTGTGCTTCTCAGTTCCTCGTAAATCGCCTTGGTAAGCTGTACAACATAGTTTTTTGTCGCATAGTATGTTGCAAGCAGAGGTCCTGCCATAAAGCCTGCAACAGACGCAGTGTTAAGGATATATCCGCTGTTTCTTGCGGCAAAATCACGCAAAAACAGCTTTGTCAGAATATGAACTGCCTTTATATTGACGTTTATCATCGAAAGTTCGTCTTTAAGATCTGTTTCAAGGAACGGACCGTACAGACCGAAACCCGCATTGTTAAAGAGAAAATCAATTTTATAATCCTTTACCTTGTTGTAAAGCCCGAAACACTGCTCCTCTTTTGAAAGGTCGGCTGTAATTGTCTTGACCTTTATTTCGGGACAATTATACACGATTTCTTCCTTGAGTGCCAGCAGACGTTCTGTTCTTCTTGCGACAAGTATAAGATTTACCCCTCTTGTAGCGAGATTTTTTGCCATTTCTCTTCCGATTCCCGAGCTTGCGCCCGTTATAAGTGCGATCATGTTAAATTCCTTTCCCGGTCAGCTGACCGCTTACAAGTATATTTCTAAATCATTCCGTTTCTTGTAATTGATATTATTACCTTATGGATAAGTATATACTAAACTGTGCCCGAATTCAAGCCTTGAACGCAAAAAATCCGGCAATAAAATGCCGGATTTCTGTAAATCAATCAGATTCAGTCCTCAAGACCATCCAGAGAAACATCATGCTTTACTCTGTCACGCTCTTCTGCTCTCTTGCCGTTATTGAATCTGTCGACTGTGCCTACAAGATAACCTGTGATACGGCGGATACGCTCAAATCTTGTGTTATCGCCGTGGTCGCTTCTGCCGCACTTGGGGCAGACATCGCCGATTATACCGGTATATCCGCAACAGGGATCTCTGTCGACGGGGTGGTTGATCGAACCGTAGCCGATACCCGACTCCTTCATACATCTGATGACCTGCTCAAATGCTTCAAGGTTCTGTAACGGATCGCCGTCAAGCTCGACATAGCTGATGTGACCTGCCAGTGTAAGCGCGTGATAAGGCGCTTCAAGCTTTATCTTTCTGAATGCATTGATCGGGAAATATACGGGAATATGGAACGAGTTGGTGTAATATTCTCTGTCGGTTACGCCTTCAATCTTACCGAATCTCTTGCGGTCGATCTTTACAAATCTGCCTGAAAGACCCTCGGCGGGAGTAGCAAGAACTGAGAAATTAAGACCTGTCTTTTTGCTTTCCTCGTCCATTCTTGCCTTCATTCTGCCGATGATACGCAGACCGAGCTCCTGCGCTTCCTTGCTTTCGCCGTGGTGAACGCCGATAAGAGCCTTAAGGCACTCTGCAAGTCCGATAAAACCGACTGAAAGCGTACCGTGCTTCAGTACCTCACCTATCGTATCGTTGGGGTTGAGCTTTTCGGAGTCAATCCATATACCCTGTCCCATAAGGAACGGATAGTTCTTTACTCTCTTCTGCGACTGTATCTTGAATCTGTATAGAAGCTGATCTATAACAAGGTTCATTCTGTCCTCAAGCATTTCAAAGAACTTGACGATATCGCCGCCCGCAAGGATACCGAGTCTGGGCAGGTTGATAGACGTAAATGAGAGGTTACCTCTGCCTGTTACTATCTCTCTTGTGGGATCGTATACGTTAGCGATAACACGGGTACGGCAACCCATATATGCGATTTCTGTGTTGTAATCGCCGGGCTTGTAGTACTGGAGATTGAAAGGTGCGTCTATAAATGAGAAGTTCGGGAACAACCTCTTTGCGGATACTCTGCACGCAAGCTTGAACAGGTCGTAGTTGGGATCGCCCTCGTTGTAGTTAAGACCATCCTTTACCTTGAAGATATGTATCGGGAATATAGGTGTTTCGCCGTTGCCAAGACCTGCCTCCGTTGCAAGCAGAACATTCTTTATTACCATTCTGCCCTCGGGAGATGTATCAGTACCGTAGTTTATCGATGAGAACGGGATCTGTGCGCCCGCACGGCTGTTCATAGTGTTGAGGTTGTGCACAAGAGCTTCCATAGCCTGATATGTGGCCCTGTCGGTTTCAACCTCAGCCTGCTTCAAAGCAAACTTCTGTATCTTGTCAATTATTTCATCGGATACATCGGGACATATCTCTTTAAGGCATTCACGCTCTGCGTCCTGATAGCCGTTATCGTTAGCGAGAACAGGACAAAGCTGCTTTTCTTCTTCGAGTTTCTTTGTATATGCCTTTACATCGGCTTCCGCCGTTGCCAGATCCTCGATACCGCCGATAAGCTCAAGTCCTCTTACGATATTCTGCGCATAGCGGTGCTTATATGTCTTTCTTACACCATCAGCCATTGAATAATCAAAGTTGGGGATAGACTGTCCGCCGTGCTGATCGTTCTGGTTTGACTGGATAGCGATGCAGGCAAGTGCAGAATAGCTGCTGATCTCATTAGGCTCTCTGAGGAAGCCGTGACCTGTCGAAAAGCCGTTCTTGAACAGCTTGATAAGGTCAATCTGACAGCAGGTCGTGGTAAGCGTTAAAAAGTCAAGGTCGTGGATATGGATATCGCCGTCCCTGTGTGCCTTTGAATGTTCGGGAGCGAGTACATACATCTCGTTGAACTGCTTTGCACCCTCAGAACCGTACTTGAGCATGGTACCCATTGCGGTATCGCCGTCTATGTTAGCGTTCTCACGCTTTATATCACAATCTCTTGCAGCCTTGAATGTAAGATCCTCATAGATCTTCATCAGGCTTGTATTCATTTCTCTTACTCTTGTTCTGTCTGCTCTGTAAAGAATATATGCCTTGGCTGTCTTTGCATGACCGCTCTCAACAAGTACCTTTTCTACAGCGTCCTGTACTTCCTCTACAGTAGGAAGCTCACCTGATTTACCGGTGTTCTCCTCAAGATAATTGCAAACTTTCTCAGCCATTTCAGTGGCTTCCTGATAATCGTTACCGCCGACAGCTCTGGCTGCTTTATATATAGCATCAGCTATCTTCTCAACGTTGAACGGTACTGTACGTCCGTCCCTCTTCTGAATTTTAGTCAGCATTTGTTTCTCCCTCTCGTTGAAATTCCTCGCCATACCACAATATATAGTGGTGAGCGAAATACAGTTAATATTATATAGTGTCTTGCTCGGTTTGTCAATACGTCTTTTAGGAATAAGTATATAAAAATCAGACTGCATTTTTAGACAATTTGTCAATTGACTGAATGTAAACACCGATGAAAACACGGTATCACGCGCACAAAAAAACGCCGTTTTGCTTAAAGCACACGGCGGCGTAATTTTTTCTGTATCACAGACTCATATAGAAGTTGAGCAGTATAAGCCCAAGAACTACGTTGAAGCCGATGCCGACGCATATATACGGAATTCTCATGCGGTTGGTGCGCAGGAAACCGGAAGCGATACCGATCCATACACACGACGCCATAACCGCAAGAAGAAGTATCATAACGGCGACATTGTTCGGAAGTTCATAGCCTAAAAAGCTTGTGCATACAAAGCTTGCCACGCAGTTTACAAACGGCAGTATTCCGAGCGGAATTGTCGCAAGCACCCAGCGTATCCTGTCTGCTCTTGCAAACGAGAACACTATAGCACCAAGTATAAGGGTAATTACAAGACACTCTATAGCCATAATGCTCTCCTTCTTTCAAAAATTCTCTTACTTAGCCATTGAGTTGAAGTCATCAATAGCCTTTGCGTTATCGGCACAGATGATAAGTGCAACATAGTTTCCGCTTGTCACAACGTTCTTTCCGTCTATCTTATACATCTCATCAGGGGTATAATCCTTGAATGTGGCTGTCTGAGCCTCAACACGCTTTTCAAGCATAGCCTTTACGTCAGCGACATCGTCAGCCGACTTGAGCTGGAATACGGCAATCTCATCCGGATATGCGCCCGATCCGCAGATGTATGCGCTGAAGCTTTCTATCTTGTCACTTTCTACATCATAATAGCCCGACATACGGTCTGTGCCTATTTCAGCCATACCGGGGAACTTGACGTCTGCCTGGATCTTAGCTGTGATTTCAGCTGCTGTGCCCGAAGTCTGAGCTGTATCAGAGGAAGCCTCTGTACTGCTTTCTGCTGTCGAACTTGCTTCGGATGAAACAGCGCTCTCTGTTGCGAATGACTGAGCGTTTCCGCCTGAGCAACCGCATATTGAAACTGCGATCATAGCGCAGATAATTCCTGCCATTATTCTTTTAGTAAAGCTTTTCATTGTTCATAATTCCTTTCTTTTATGCACATTTTATATTAAGAATGTTTCTCAAGGAAACTTAGCATAACCTGATATGTCGAACCCATAAAGTGTATTCCGTCCATCTCATGATACTCTTCATAATAGTATCCGTCAGGAGCGGTCAGCACCGAATGCAAATCGAGAAATTCTGCCTTCGTGCCGGATATGACTTTTTCAAGAGCACCGTTGTACTCATTTATCGCAGATGTTGTAAGTGCATTGTCATAATCTGCTTCGGCATAGTAAGTTATAGGCGGTATTGACAAGACATACACCTTAGCTTTGCTGACCTTTGAAATATGCTGTACAAGCTCGCCCATGCAGTCGGCAAGATAATTGCCGTCAGCATATCCTACGCTGTTGGTGCCAAGCATTATATATATCTTTTTTGGGTTATTCGACTTGATCTTGCTGTCAATCGTTTTCCCGTCAATTTCGCTGTCAAGTGCGGTTGAAGGGGCAAGCCCAACCATTGCATACACAAGCGACGGGTCAAGATATCCATAGAGGTAAAGTCCTGTAGTGATACTGTCGCCAATGAACAGCGAGTCATCAAAAAATGATGTGTCAAAATCAGTCGGCGCTGTCGGCTCAGCTACGGAAACAGGTTCCGGGGTTTCTACCGGTTCTGTCGGCTCAGGCTCAGGTTCTGTGGCAACAGTTTTAGTTTCCGGCAACGTGGTTTCGTTGGTTGTAGCGACTGTAGTTACCGATGTGGTAACAGCTTTTGTAGTGGTCGCAACAGTAGTAGCACTTGTGGTACTTATTGATGTTTTCGCCGTTGTTGCGGTTTCGCTGGGCACTTCTGAACTTTCCTGTGAAGAAGTAACGTCTGCGCAACTGCACAGCGCAACTGCTATTGCACTTATCAAGGCGACTGCCGATGTTCTGAAAGCGGCTGAATATTTCATATTAATATATCACCCTGACTTTTATGACGATTGCTTCTGTAAGTAGCTGAGCATTACCTCGTATGTCGTACCCATGAAATGGATACCGTCCATCTCGGCATAGTCAGCGTCAAAATATCCATCAGAGCCTGAAAGTACGCTGTTAAGGTCGATGAATGTTGCCGAGCTACCGGAAATTACCGTTTTCAGCTTAGTGTTATAATCGGTAATATTCTTAAGTGTAAGAGCGTTCTCATCTGACGCTTCCGCTTCGGCAGTTACGGGTGGAATAGATATTACATATATCTTTGCCTTTGTCAGTCCTGCTATCTTATCAACAAGCTCTTTCATACTTGCCGCAAGGGTTTCGTTATCAGCATATCCGACGCTGTTTGTGCCAAGCATTATAAATACCTTCTTAGGCTTGAATGAAGCTATCTTATCTGAAAGTGTAACTCCGTCTATCTCAGCGTCAAGTGCAGTAGAAGGAGCAAGACCCTGCTGTGCAAACACGTTTTCCTTATCAAGGAAGCCATACAGGCTCAGACCTGTTGAGATACTGTCGCCTATAAACAGCGATGACGAGAAGTATTCCTTGTCAAAGTCTATTGCAGGCAGGTTATCCGAAGTGCCCGAAGAATTGTCAGATGTTTCTCCCGACGATACTGTGCTCTCCGGAACCGAGCTTGTGTCTGATCCGGTAGCGGGAGCTTCTGTTTCGGGCGGCTCCGATGTGACAGCGGTGAAAGGCGGCTCGGATGATGTGCCGTCGTCTCCGTTCATTATATTATAGGTAAAGAAACACACTGTACATATGATAAGAACCAACAAAAGGTTCAGGAATATCATAGACGGTGTTATTCCGAATTTATTTTTTCCTTTTTTCTTCTGTGCCAAAACACACACCTCGCAATCATACTGTATTATTATACAGCATTTTAAGAAAATAATCAATAGATAAAAACAAAAAAATCGATGCCGATAAAGCACCGATTTTTGTCAAGCTGTTTATAACTTAGTCAGAAACATAAGGAATAAGAGCTACCTGTCTAGCCTTCTTGATAGCTGTTGTAAGCTCTCTCTGGTGGTATGCGCAGCACCCTGTTACTCTGCGAGGCAGAATTTTGTAACGCTCTGTCATACACTTCTTGAGCTTAGCTACATCCTTATAATCAATGAATTCAGCTCTGTCAGCACAGAAAGCGCAAACTTTTTTTCTTGTACGCTTCATAGGACGAACTGTTGACTTTTCATTCTTTTCTCTTTCAGCCATTGTATTATCCTCCTTATTTTGATCAGAACGGGTAATCGTCATCATCGGCAGATTCTGTGAAATCTGCATTGTTACCCTGCGACACTGTGGGCGCGGTGTTTGTTGTCTGTGCAGGATGTGCAGGTGCAGGAGCAGTCTGTGCGTTTCCGGGATAGCTCTGGTAAGGCGATGAAGCCTGTCCGCCGTTTGCCTTTTCACCCGTAAATGTTGAACGGTCAACTATAATCTCTGTAATGTATGCGGGATTTCCGTTCTTGTCGGTATATGATCTGTTCTGAAGTTCGCCTTCAATAAGTATCATACGACCCTTGGCGAAATATCTTGAGATAAATTCCGCCTCGTTGCGCCAAGCGACTACATTGAAGAAATCCGACTTTCTTTCTTCGCCCTTTGTCTGGAATCTGCGGTCTACTGCTATTCTGAAAGAAAGCACTGACGCACCCGAAGTAGTGGATCTCAGTTCGAGGTCGTTGACTATACGACCCATCATAATTACTTTGTTATACATATGTTACCGCTCCTCCTGTATACTCTGCAGACAAATTACTTGCGTACCGTTACGAGCGAACGGAGAACGCCGTCAGTGATATTGATGATACGCTCGAATTCCATAGGGAAATCAGGCTTGCAGTCGAAGCTGTAAACTACATAATAACCGTCGGTCTCGTAGTTTATCTCGTAAGCGAGCTTACGAGCGCCCCATTCATCAACGTCAACTAATGTGCCGTGTTCCTTGATCAGATCAGAGAACTTAGCAACGAGAGCCTTTACTGCATCCTCACCGTTCTTGAGTGAAAATACAACAACTGCCTCATACTTTTCGCTGAGCTTTGCCATTATAAGCACCTCCTTGTGGATTTTAAGCCCGTACTTCAGCACGAGCAAGGGATGTTGACAAAGTTGTATACTTGTCAAGCTATATTATTATAGCAAACCGAAAACGGTTTGTCAAGACTTTTTTGAAATTTTATATTTTTCCGAAAATCAGCAGGAAAAAGACCATTGCTATAGGCTGATGCAGTACATATATCCACAGTGTATATCTGCCTGCAAGCGCAAGCGGTCTGCAATGGGTCTTGTAAAAGAATGCCGGCATTTTGTTTTCAATGGCATACTTACCGGTATATGCACCTGCCAGGAATACGAAAAACCACGGCATGAGCGGAAAATAATCCATTGACTGAAAGCTCGGCGACCTGAATCCGAGCGGGAAAAGAAGTCCTGCATTGTAGATAAACTCAGGCAGCTTTATTCCGACGCCTGCCGCAGGTCCCAGATAGCCGTACATAATTCCTCTTGTTAAAAAGAAAAGCACTGCGCACACGGCGATTCCGACCGGTGCCGGGATCTTAAGGAAATATTTATCACCTATCGCATAAATCATCATAGATACGCCCATGAAGTGCAATATTCCGAACAGGATCGGCGCATTCGGAGCAAAAAACGCAAATATAAAAGTGATTATCATACCTATGAAGAAGCACTGTATGCCACGCTTTGCATTATTTCGAGAATAACGACTGCTCATACCCGATATGAACATAAAAGCTCCTGCAAAAATATCACGAATAATATCAAACCAGCTGTCGAACATTATCGGAATGTGTATATTATAGGTGTAGTTAAGGTCGAAGCAGACATGGTACACTACCATACAGAGTATGCAGAAACCTCTTACCTCATCCATAAAGCCTGCACGTCTGTATTTTTTTACTTCTGTGCCGCTGACGGTTGCTGTATTTTCCATTTTTATCTTTCCTCTTTTTTAGTCGGATAAAATTATTATATCACTAATACGCGTTAAGTTCCATTGTGCATTTTTAACAATAATCACGGCATACATATAGGTGATTTCTACAAAAACGAACTACATTTGCATATTGCAATGGACTGCTGTTTGTGATATTATATGTATGAAAAAAACAGCGGTACCGACCGCATTACGAAAGGGACGACTAATTAATGCTTATTGCAAAGATAACCGACAGCGATTTCTTTGGTGGTGAGCCTCAGTATATCGAAGATGACGCACGTTATAATACAAGGGGTGTTATGACCGACGGCGAAGGAAATATCGCTATGATGAAGATAGAAAACTCCGACTATTACAAATTGCCCGGCGGAAGTATAGAGATAACAGAAACTCCCGACAAAGCTTTTTTACGCGAAGTATCGGAAGAAACAGGCTACCCTGCCGAACTTATCGGATATCTGGGTTGGATAGAAGAACACAAGTTCAAAAGAAAATTCTGCATGGTATCTCATTGCTATGTGGCAAAGAAAGCCTCGGATAAATGCGACACAGCGGCACTTGAACGTTCTCAGGAACGTCTGGGATATAAAATAGAATGGATGCCTTATGACGAGGCTGTAAGCAAGCTCAAAGCGCTTTCACAGCAGTGCAAGGAATATCAGATGAGCTTTGTTCTTAAAAGAGAACAGCTTATTCTTGAAAAGGCAAAGGATTTGATTGTAAAGTAAGGGCAGATATGAACAACGAAAAAGAAACGGTAATCCCTGATGAAAACGAAAATCACGAAAATGATGATATGATTGCACAGGATACGGTAAAAGAAGATGAAACGCTGTCATTTAAGCCTAATGAAGATGTTCGTCCTCAGCACACCTGGACAAAAAAGCAAAAAAGAGCCGTATGGATCGCAGCTGTTGTTGCGGTTGTGCTTTTTCTTGCAATCAGTTTTCTTTTGAGCCTTGCGGGGGTTGATGTGTTTAGCCTGCTGAGCGGAAACCCTGCTATGCAATAAAGTAAATAACGCAAAGACCGCACTCGTAGTAAGGGTGCGGTCTTTTTGTATTCGGACTTATAAAATCAGACATATAAGTCCGTTACAGCCGTCATTGATAATTCTCTGTATAGCCTCCTGAAGTTTGGCTCTTGCGTCTGCAGGCATACGGCTGAGTTTATTATGAAGTCCCTCGTTTACCAGTTCGTGGAGCGACTTTCCGAAAATATTGCTCTCCCATATCTTTGTCGGGTTTTCTTCAAACTCTCTGAGAAGATATTTTACAAGTTCCTCAGACTGCTTTTCGCTGCCGACGATCGGGTTTACCTCTGTGTTGATGTTGGCAAGCGTCATATGGATAGACGGTGCCGACGCTTTGAGACGTACACCGAACTTACCTCCCTGTTTTACGATCTCCGGCTCTTCAAGGGTCAGCTCCTCAGCTCCCGGCATTACAATGCCATAGCCCGTTGCTCTTACTTCTTCAAGCGCAGTGCGCACCTTTTCGTACTCTTTCTTTATCTTTGCAAGTTCGATCATACATGGCATAAGGTCGCCCTCGTCTGCGAGTTCTATACCGGTGGTTTCGCCCAGCACCTGATAGAATAAATTCTGACCGAGATTTACGGTAATATAAGCCGTTCCGGAACCGAGTTCGGTTTTATCCTTACTGCAACAGCTTATACTCTCACACTGCCCTATTCTGTCTATAAAGCTGTCGATATCTCCCATACAGCCAATATTTTCAGCCGCCTCACGAACTGAACCGAACACCTGCTTTTTGAGATAATGATCGTTGTCGAGCGATGCCAACCACTTAGGTAACCTTATGCCGATTTCTCGGACGGGAAAGCCCATAAGTACATCTGACAGAAGCGATTTAATATTTTCTTCCGTAATATCAAGGCAGTTAAGCGGTGTAACCGCACAGCTATATTTTTCAGAAAGCCTTTCGGCAAGCCCCTTTGCCTCGGCAGATTTAGGGTCGCTGCAATTAAGTACAACGGTGAACGGCTTTTTTATACTTTTAAGCTCATTGATTACACGTTCTTCAGCCGCCTCATATTCCTCTCTCGGAATATCGGTGATACTTCCGTCAGTCGTTACCACAAGACCTATTGTACTGTGTTCGGCGATTACCTTGTGCGTTCCGACCTCAGCTGCCATATTGAACGGTACTTCTTCGTCAAACCATGGAGTTTTGACCATTCTCGGAGCTTCATTTTCGATATAACCCTTTGCTCCCGGAACTATGTATCCGACGCAATCAATCAACCGTACATTAAGATTGACGCTCTCGTCAACTGTTATGCTTACCGCTTCCTCAGGCACGAACTTAGGCTCTGTGGTCATTATTGTCTTACCTGCTGCCGACTGCGGAAGCTCGTCAACCGCTCTTTCTCTGCGGAACTCATCTTCAATTGACGGTACAACGATCGCATTCATAAACCTGCTGATAAATGTTGATTTTCCCGTGCGCACAGGACCGACTACTCCTATATAGATATTTCCGCCTGTTCGCTCGGAAATGTCCTTATAAATTGATTTTGGCATAATTTCTCCTTATCTGCTCACATACTGTCTTATCTCCGTGCGGGAAACAAGCTTATATACTTTTAAACTATCGGTATCAGAAGCAAGCCTGAAACCTTTCCGTCAGCGACCTCGTTCTCGGCTTCTATCGCTGCCGCAGATGTGTTATAGCGCTTTGCTATATTCCAGATATCCTCGTTTTCTTCGGCAAAGTACAGCTTTAACGAATAATCTTCGCATTTAGGCTTTTCGGCGTTTTCATTTACTTCGACTTGCTTTATGACCTGCTCGTTATTGCAAAGATACATACATCCCTGCATAAGGACGGAACATCTCAGTTCTATGCCGTCATCGGTTATGCTGTAGCTTAACGATGAGATATTGAGTACCGGCTGAATTACGCAGTCGGCAGTGACTGTGCCTACCGAAGCGGACGCTTCAAACGGCAGAACCTTTTCTGAAAACGCCGGCTCGTTTTCCTTTACCGCTGAGATAACACAAAGAAGCTTTCCGCTTATGCAAAGCTCACCGTTATCGCCCGGTCGGCAGATTATCTCCGACACGTCGCAGCTAACGTCGATCACACTGTCGGGTACACCGTTTTCACAAGGGATAAGCTGTTTTAAGTTAAGCGTCTGACTTATGAATCTGTGGTCGGCTTCGGTTTTAAGTGAGGCGGTAGTAAAGGACGTTTCATAAGCGGTAGAATACATATCGGCAACGGGATAAATGTTTTCCTCAAGTGTTGCGGTTATCTGAGAGCCGATTGTCAGCTCACAGCCGAATACTCCAGATGCATTGTCATCGGCGGATTTTACCGACAAAGAGCATGACAGTACCCTGAAAAATGCGTAACAGTTATGCTTTTCATCTACACCCTGCATATCCACTATCTGACTTAGCGGAACTTCGGCTTCCATAGTCTGCAGCGATGTTCCGTTGTCGTTTTGTATAAGATAAAGCGCCTTGAGCTTTGCCTCGCCTTTCAGCACAACTTTATCGGCTATTATCTTGCAATCGTTTACCACTGCGGTTGCGTCACAGCTGATAACCGCCTTTACCGTGCCGTCTATGCCGGAAACTCCGATGTCCTCACGAACAACAAACTGCTTTCCTGCCGTGAGCTTTCTTGTACAGCAGACCTTGTTCTTTTTAGTCTGTATGTTACAGCCGTCAATGTCGGTTATGATCTCAAACGGCGTTACAGCGCTTACTTTTATCTTGAAGCTCACTGCGCCCCTTACATCGATGCGTCTGCCCGAAACAGCCCGACAGGTAGCATAATCTACCTTTGGTTCGATTGTTACCGAGCCGTTGTCAGCGGATTTAGGCAAATCAACAGTCTTTGAGTAGCTGTAACGATGCTCGATGCACTCCATTCCGCCGCCCTCGCTGAGATAAAGCACCGTAATGCAGATAACACCGTCACATATCAGCTTATCACCCGAAATATTGTAAGATACTATCCCGGGACGCAATGTGCACCTTAAAATCTTGAAGATATCGGGATAATAATCCGGCAGGACGTAATCAAACTCAACGCCCTGCTCCGCCTGTCCGTCATATATCACTTCCGTGACAAATACAGGCTCTTTCTTTACAGAAAAGTCCATATAATCCTCCTTTAGCTGTTTCCCTCTTGTACGGGTTTTAACACAATATATGAGGACACGGGACATAATATTACAGTTTGTCAGGGAAAAAGAAAAAGCTGTACCGAAAAGGTACAGCCTGCAAATGTATTAAGTTAAGCTATCAATAAAATCCGCCGTCAACTCCGAGAACCTGTCCCGTGACAAATCCTGCCGACGCAAGATACACTGCGGCGGAGGCTACATCATCGGGTGTTCCGAGCCTGCCGAGAGGAGTTTCCTCTATTAGTTCGTTCATCTCATCGGGCGACAGATGAGCGTTATTCATCGGACTGTCGATTACTCCCGGTGCAATGCAGTTTACCGTTATGCCGCTCGGTGCGACTTCCTTTGACAGCGACTTTGTGAAGCCGATAAGTCCTGCCTTGACCGTTGAATAAGGCACTTCGCATGACGCTCCGTATACTCCCCATACGGATGAAATGTTGATGATACTACCTTGCTTGCGGCTTATCATAAAAGGCAGTACCGCCTTTGTCAAATTGAATGCGCCCGTAAGGTGAACATCAATCATATTGTACCAGTCAAGCTCGGTAACGTCGCTGAGTAGCTTTATCTGGGATATGCCTGCGTTGTTTATAAGCACATCGATTTTTCCGAAATCAGCCGCTATGCGTTCTACTGCAACCGACGCTTCCTGAGCGGAAGACACATCGGTCTTATATGCTTTGCAGCCGAGTTCTTTTTGAAGCAAACGGGCTTTTTCATCGGAGCTTTTATAAATTATCGCGACGTCATTCTTTTTTGCAAAGGCACAAGCCATTGCACTGCCGATTGCACCCGTGCCGCCTGTAATAATTACTGCCATAGTAATCCTTTCGATTATAAAACAGGCATTGCATTACCTGCTGACGTTAATGCAATGCCCTGCTTATTTACTTGCCTGTTACCTTTATCTCATCGCCGTCAGTGTCAACATTAATTTCAGAAACGTTTCCGTCTGCTTCGACTATGATATTGGCTACCTTATCCTCGATATCCTTGCGGACTATCCTGCGGACATCTCTGCCGCCGAACTTGCCGCCGGACGCTTTCTTTGCAACAAGGTCGTACGCCGCATCGGTTACATTCAGAGTGATATTCTTCTCACCGAGAGGCTCTTTCATCTCGCCTATCATAAGGTGAGCGATACCGTTGTACGCTTCAAGCGACAATGGCTTGAACACAACTACTTCATCTACACGGCTTAAGAATTCCGGACGTAAGAACTCGCCGAGAGCCTTCATCGCCTTATCTTTAGAAATATCCTCCTCACTCTTTGCAAAGCCAAGTCCGCTTGTGTTGAACGAAGAGCCTGCGTTTGAAGTCATTGCGATAACGGTATTCTCAAAGCTTACCGTTCTGCCGTGGGCGTCGTTTACCTTACCCTCGTCAAGAATCTGTAAGAGAATGTTCATTACATCGGGATGAGCCTTTTCAATCTCGTCAAAGAGAATTACGGAATAGGGCTTTCTGCGTACCTTTTCGGTGAGCTGTCCTGCCTCATCGTATCCTACATATCCGGGCGGCGAGCCGATAATTCTCGACACGCTGTGCTTTTCCATAAACTCGGACATATCAAGTCTTATGAGCGGGTCAACTGTGTTGAAAAGCTCGTTTGCAAGCACCTTTACAAGCTCGGTCTTACCGACACCTGTAGGTCCTACGAATATGAATGACGCAGGTCTGCGGCGTGCAGAAAGCTGAACTCTTGTTCTCTTTATGGCGGCGGCAACAAGCTCGCAGGCTTCGTCTTGTCCGACTACCTTTGACTTGAGTACGCTTTCAAGGTTTGCGATACGCTTGAACTCTGTTTCAAGGAGCTTGCTTGCAGGGATTCCCGTCCACAGCTCGATAACCTTGCAGACATCGTTCTCGGTAACGTGTACTTCCTTTATCATAGGCTCAAGCTCGTCAATACGGGCTGTATTCTTTGCAAGCTCGGTCTTTATCTCGGCTATACGCTGATAGTCTTTGTTCTCGGTTTCGGCAGAAAGATTGTTTTCTTCCACCTCAAGAGCCTTGTTTTTCTTCTTGAGCTGTTCGTATTCGGTAAGCTCCTTGCTGTTTATGCTTGCACAGGCGGCGGCTTCATCAAGCAGGTCTATCGCCTTGTCCGGCAGATATCTGTCGGTAATGTAACGCTCGCTGAGCACTGCACAGCTTCTCAATATATCATCGCTCACATAAAGTTTGTGGTATTCTTCATAGTATTCCTTGATACCCTTGAGCAGTTCAATAGTGTCCTCGATCGACGGCTCATTTGCAGTCACAGGCTGGAAACGTCTTTCAAGTGCGGAATCCTTTTCAATGTACTTTCTGTACTCGTTGAAGGTGGTAGCGCCGATTACCTGTACCTCGCCTCTTGAAAGCGCAGGCTTCAGGATATTTGCGGCATTCATCGTGCCCTCTGAATCGCCTGTTCCTACAAGGTTATGAACCTCGTCGATAAAGAGAATTATGTTACCGGCATTCTTTATCTCTTCGATAAGCGCCTTTACACGGCTCTCGAACTGACCTCTGAACTGCGTACCTGCTACAAGTGCGGTAAGGTCGAGCATATAAAGCTCTTTGCCCTGAAGTCTGAAAGGAACATCGCCGTCAGCAAGCTTCTGTGCGATGCCCTCTGCTATAGCGGTCTTACCTACACCGGGCTCGCCGATGATACAGGGGTTGTTCTTGGTACGGCGGGATAAAATCTGCATTACACGGTAGATTTCCTTTTCTCTGCCGATTATGCGGTCGATCTCGCCTTTTTTCGCCTTGGCTGTAAGGTTTGTGCAATAGGTATCGAGAAATTTTCTTTTTTTCTCTTCTTTCTTTTTGCTGCGCTTTTTGTCGTCCTTTACATCCTGCTTTTCACCGTCTGTCTTGCCGTCGGAATTTGATACGGCATTGTTTGCGGCGGCGAAACGCTGAAAGAACGGCAATACAGTGCCTGCTCCTCCCGGTGAAAATTCATCGTCATTGTCTTCGCCTTCGTCGGTGTCAGCGTCGGGGTCGCCCTCTCCGAAAAGCATCTTGTATGTTTCTTCAAGGTCATCATCACTGATTCCCATCTTTTCGAGGTAGTCGTTTACCTGCGGAACACCGAGTTCCTTTGCGCAGATAAGACAAAGACCTTCATCACGCTTTTCAGTGCCCTGTATTGTTGAGATAAATACGACCGCCTGTCTTTTTTTACATCTTGAACAAAGCATTTATATCCAACCTTTCTTTAGGTTCTGTCTGTATTTCTGTTGTCTTGTAAGCTGTTGTCGCTTATGAGATAACAGTTCAGTCTGTCAAAAAACCTCTATCGTTATCAAAAAATGGGGTTTGGGGCGTAGCCCCAAGCGGGGTGAGGGCGGCAGCCCCACACTCAGCCCCTTCCCCGGGGGAAGGGGTTTGGGGATAGGGATAGAGAATTCGCACTACTTTATAAAATCAGACTTTTTCTCCAAGCTGATCTGTTATCGCTTATGAGATAACATCTTATTTGTTATTATAGTTCTCTTTTGTTAACTGAGTATTTAATTAAGGAAATCGAGGAATGAGAAATTGTATACCCAGCTGAATGCGTATGACTTGTTTATTGTCATTTCATTCAGGAATATAAGCGTATTATTGCTGAGTGCAACCGCCATATGTGCGATTATTACAACGATAAACACGATTATAAGACCCTGTACAAGTCCGAGCACACCGCCGAGCAGTGAGTTCAGCTTGCCTATTACGGGAAGCTTGTTTACTACCGATGTAGCTCTTATGATTATTGAGAGTATTATCAGCACAAGGAAGAACAGTATTACAAATACCACGGTTCTCAGCGGCACAAGTATTACAGGCTTTGCCACATTGTCAAGTATCGCCTTACCGGGGTTTCCGGATGATTCTACAACGCTTACAACGACACTGTTCACAAGTCCGCCGTCGATATCGTCTATTGTCTTTCCATCAAGTCCGAGCGCCGGTACAGCCTCGCTTACCTGTGCGATTATATCGTTCACGCTTTCAGCTACATCGCTGTTCTTTATATTCTGCGACAGCACTTCCGTCAGGAGCATATCCTCAAGACCGTACTTGTCGATATCACTCTCGTACAGTTGCACAGAACCGAGATTAATGTTTGAGTAATCGACCGACTTGTCAATACCGAATGCCGTAAGGTCGACCTTGCTGATACCTGTATTACTGAGGTTTACATTTGTGAGGTTTACAGTCACCTTTCCCGCCTTATCGGCTTTAAGCTCAAGGCTGTCCGTGCTCTTGCCGTTTATCTTTGCCTTATCCATATCTATCTTTCCGAGCTGTGTCACAACATTGTCGCCGAGCGCATCGTTGATAGATGTTGATATGCTCTGTTCGAGCGGCTTGCTTATAAAGCTGTCGTATACCCATGTTGACACACCGTCGCTTATAAGCAGTGCAACCACAAAAGACGCCACAAAAGCTGCAAGGTTCAGTACCATACGCACAAAGCCCCTTTTTACACCGACAAACAGCATACCTATAAGTATTGCCGCAAGTATTACATCATAAAACCAAAAAAAATCCGTTCCCATTAAATACCTTCCTTTCCGTATTTGAACGCTTACAGGGTTATACTGTCAATTGCATCATAGCCCATAAGCAGAACCGAGCCGCCGACTTTTATAAAATCGGAATAGCTGTCCGAAAGCAGTGTCTTTTTTTCCGATTCAAGTGATAAATTATATTGAGTTATATCTGATTCGGTCATAATTAAAACAGTATCACCGCTGACTTTTATCTGTTTTACATCGGCTGAAACCGCAATGGAGGCGGTCACTTCACACTTGTCATTGAGAATAACCGTTTTCTTGCCATCATCAGTGAAGTCATCAAACACAAACGCTTTAAGAGATGATGATGCGTCAAAGTTCTCGACCGTTCCCGGATAGCTGTAGTTTCCGATAAGTTCACCGCTGTCTGCATTATACGTTGCCGCCATATTGTCACCGGTCACTGTAAGTATATTATCGTTTATGCCGAGGGACAGTGATACGCAGTCGCTGAGCGACTGCGACCAAAGCTCAGTGCCGTCACCCGAAAGGTCATACTTTGATAGTTTTGTCACAATATCGCCGTTATCAGAGGTCACTCTGGTCACATACAGGTATCTGTTGTCATCAGAGAATACTGCCTGCATTACATTATCATCAATAAAACGCTGTGTGTAAAGCCACTTTCCGCTTCCGTCATAGACGTATATGACGTTAGAATAGCGTCCGCCTGAAGTGACCACCGCCGTATGTTCAGAATTACTCAGAAATACAGAAACTATAACCTCGTCTTCTATATTGCCCTTATATATCTCGCTTGTTCTGTTGAACAATGAAAAATCATGACCGCCCTTATCATAGATGACCACACGCTTTGAATTTGATACCGCCATCGGATGAACATATCCGTGCTGTAAAGCAAAGTTCTGTCCGCCGTTCTCATTATAGGAATAAAGGTAAGTATCACTGAGCAGTGCAAAGCTGTCGTTCATAGCACAGAAGCTGTAGTCCGACCTGCCGGTAAGACTTATCGGATATCCTGCCGTTTCGGTTGTTGTAGTCTGTATCCTTGACGCAATACCACGCAGAGGTTCAAATATCGTGTCACGGTATATCCATACCGGCACTGCCGCCGCAACAATGACAAGCCATATAATAAAATTTCTTATCAGCTTTGCTTTCTTCTTCTTTTTTCGATACAGCGTAACATCGTTTATATCATTGTTTTGCTGTTCAAGAGGATTTTTATCGGGTACTTTCATATTTACCCCTCTTTCATTTATACATCGTTTTCGTAGAACACCTTGTTGAGATACAATCCGCAGGGAGCAACCGTTTTGCCCGCAAACTCCCTGTCGGGATTTGTAAGGGCGTTTATTACATCCTGCTCGGTGCGCTTGCCCTCGCTGATATATATAAGTGTGCCTACTATTATTCTTACCATATTATGGAGAAATCCGTTTCCGCAGACTCTGATATCTACAAAGTCCCCATTCTGAGTAACATCTATAGAATATACTGTTCTTACCGTTGTAAGCAGGTGCTCTTTTGCTTCTGCCTTACAGAAAGAAGCAAAATCGTGCTCGCCAACCATAAGCTGCGCCGCTTTCCGCATTTTCTCAATATCGGGCTTATAGGGATAATGAAGCGCCGTATCCGCCGAGAAAACATCACGCACATCACCTGTGTAGATCCTGTAAACGTACTCTTTACCCTTGCTGTCAAACCTTGCGTGAAAGCTGTCGGGCATATCTTCGCAGGAAAGAAAGGCTATATCCTGCGGTAAAAGCGCATTTCCGCCTTTAATAAAGCCCTCGCAGGGAATGGGGCAGTTCGTTTTTACGTTGAACACAAACGCTCTTGCGTGCACACCCGTGTCTGTCCGTGAACAGCCGTTTATCGTAATATCCTCGCAGAGCAGTTTTGAAAGCACTTCCTCGACTGTCTGCTGTATGCTGTTTGCGTTGTTCTGGCGCTGGTAGCCGTGATAGGCAGTGCCGTTATACGCCATTGTTACTTTAAGATTGCGCATAGTTCACCTTAAATTCCGGGTACAACCACATAAATGTTCATAAGAATGATTAATGTGAACATTACAGCCGTTACAACCGTTGCGACAATATCCCTTGCTCCGAATTTAAGCTGTTTCATGCGTGTCCTGCCCTCGCCGCCTCTGTAGCAACGGCACTCCATAGCAAGAGCAAGCTCGTTGGCACGCTTGAAAGCCGATACAAACAATGGTATGAGCACCGGTATAAGTGCCTTGGCTTTCTTTACCAGTCCTCCTGTATCAAGGCTTGCGCCTCTCGCCTTCTGAGCCGACATTATCTTATCGGTTTCCTCGATAAGAGTAGGGATAAATCTCAGCGCTATAGTCATCATCATAGCAAGCTCGTGAACGGGAAAGTGAAGCTTCTTGAGCGGTGACAGCAGACGCTCTATTGCGTCTGTCAGCGCTATGGGCGAGGTTGTATAGGTAAGAAGCGACATTCCGACAATAAGGAACACTATCCTCACCGTCATAAACACCGATGTATTTATACCCTCTGCGTAAATCGTGATAAATCCCAACTTTACAAGCGGATCTCCCTCGCCGTGTATAAAGAACAGATTCAGTATACAGGTAAACAGTATTATCGGCATAATTGGCTTCAAGCTCTTGAAAATCAGCTTGAAGCTGATCCCCGACAACATATAAATAATCAGCATAAACAGTCCCGCCGATATAAGCGAGCAATAATTTCCCGCCATAAACAGCATTACAACATAGGCGATATCCAGCACTATCTTGAAACGGCTGTCGAGCCTGTGGATTATTGAATTGCCCGGGAAAAACTGTCCTATTGTAATATCCTTCAGCATATCGTTCCTTTATCCATATACTGTATTATTCTCTCTTTTGCACGTTCTACAGTATATATATCTTTTCCTAAGTCTACACCTTTATCTCTCAGCTTCATCATGATCTTTGTGATCTGCGGAACATCAAGACCTATCTTTATAATTTCGTCCTGTCTTGCGAATACGCTGTCTGTATCCTCGTGGCAGAACAGCTTGCCCTTGTTCATAACAAGCACCTTATCGGCATACTTTACTATGTCCTCCATAGAGTGAGAAACAAGAAGTATCGTCTTGCCGTATTTCTTGTGGTAATCGCTTATCTTGCCGAGTACCTTTTCCCTGCCTATAGGGTCAAGTCCTGCCGCAGGCTCGTCAAGGATAAGAATCTCGGGATCCATTGCGATAACGCCTGCAAGTGCGACACGGCGTTTCTGTCCGCCCGAAAGGTCGAACGGCGAGCGTTCGAGAAGTTCCTCACGGATACCCATATTTTCTGCCGCCTCACGCACTCTGCGGTCGACCTCGGCTTCATCGCATCCCATATTCTTGGGACCGTACGCTATATCCTTGTATACTGTTTCTTCAAACAGCTGATACTCGGAATACTGGAATACAAGTCCTACCTTGAATCTTATCGAGCGTATATCAACACCCTTATCCCATATATTCTGTCCGTCTATGAACACCTCGCCTGATGTCGGCTTTACAAGACCGTTGAGGTGCTGGATAAGCGTTGATTTTCCGCTTCCGGTGTGACCGATTATTCCGCAGAATTCGCCCTTTTCTATAGTAAGGTCTACGTTATCCACAGCTGTCGACTCAAATGGAGTGCCGACGCTGTATTTATAGGTAAGCCCTTTCAGTTCTATCACATTCATTTTTTATTCCTTATTTTTAAGAATGTCGTACAGCACCTGTGCGCATTCATCTTCATCTATAATATCATCGGGAACGTCTATCCCGCTTTTCTTAAGCTCATACATAAGCTCGGTCGCCTGCGGAACGTCAAGTCCGACCGACTTTAACAGCTCAACCTGCGAGAATATCCTTTTCGGCACATCATCAAGCAGTATATTGCCCTTGTCTATAACTATAACACGGTCAGCCTTTGCAGCTTCCTCCATATAATGGGTTATCAGCACAACGGTTATACCGTGCTCCTTGTTGAGCATTTTTATTGTTGACATTATCTCTTTTCTGCCCTTTGGGTCAAGCATTGCGGTCGGCTCGTCCATTACTATACAGCGTGGCCGCATTGCGATTATACCTGCTATTGCAACTCTCTGCTTCTGACCGCCGGAAAGCTGATGCGGAGCGTGGTTGCGGTACTCATACATATCGACCGTTTTCAGTGCGTCATCTACCCTTTTGCGTATTTCATCGGGAGGTACACCGAGATTTTCGAGTGCGAACGCAACGTCCTCTTCTACTATAGTCGCTACTATCTGATTGTCGGGATTCTGGAAAACCATTCCGACAGTCTGACGTATATCGTATATCCTGCTCTCATCGGTCGTATCTATACCGTCAACAAGCACCTTGCCCGATGTCGGGAGCAGTATACCGTTGAAGTGCTTTGCAAGGGTCGACTTACCGCTTCCGTTATGACCGAGGACCGCTACAAAGCTTCCCTCCTCAATCGAGAGGTTAATATCGGTAAGTATACGGTTCTTGCCCGTTTCGTCGCCGTTTTCGTCAAATACGGTATAATCGAATATAAGGTCTTCGGTTTTAATTATCTCTTTATCTTTCAATCCGTTCTCCTTTACCGCCGTTTAATCGAAATATACTACAGCGGTGTTTCCCGCAGGCACTGCAAGCCCTGTCTGTTCAACGGGAAGTCCTATCTCCTGCGAATCTACTCTTATCTTATATTTTCTGCCTACCGTCATCTGTAAAAGATAAGTCATTACCGATGAGGAAAGACCGGTCGTGTAGCTGTTGAGCACTATGAACAGCGGCTTTTCGGTAAGCACCTCGGTGCACATATTCATAAGGTCGCATATGCTGTCCTCGAGCTTCCACATCTCGCCGTTTGTTCCTCTGCCGTAGCTTGGGGGGTCGAGTATGATACCGTCATAGCGGTTTCCTCGTCTTATCTCTCTGCCGAGAAACTTCACCGCATCGTCTACTATCCACCTTATCGGCTTGTCGGAAAGACCGCTGAGCTTTGCGTTTGTCCTGCCCCAGTCCACCATGCCTTTTACTGCGTCAAGGTGACATACCTTTGCGCCTGCCTTTGCGCAGGCGAGCGTTGCACCGCCCGTATACGCAAACATATTGAGTACGTTTATCTCTCTGCCTGCGTTCTTTATAAGCTCTGAACATAAGTCCCAGTTGACCGCCTGCTCGGGAAATATTCCCGTATGCTTGAAGCCTGTGGGCTTTACCATAAAGGTAAGTCCCTTGTAGCTTATGTTCCAGCTTTCCGGAAGCTGCTTTTTATACTCCCATTTACCGCCGCCGCTTGATGAGCGGTGATACACTGCGTCCGCCTTATTCCACAGCGGCGAGGGGTCGGGATTTTTCCATATTATCTGCGGGTCGGGACGTACAAGCGTTATATTGCCCCATTTTTCAAGGCGTTGACCGTCAGACGCATCTATAAGTCTGTAGTCCTGCCAATCCTCTGATTTTCTCAAGTTAATTCACCTTATCCTGTATCTGTCGACAGTCGGTCGTATCGTGTCAAGAAACGAATTTTCGCCTATCGTGTTTATTTTAAAGAATACTGCCTGACTGCCGCCCGTTGACATTACCGATAAAAATATCCTGCCATCGGTCTGGAACAAGGTAAAATTCATACTTACCCTGCCATTGCCGAGATAGCTGTAACGTTCATACGCACGGATCGAACAACGTGTACTGCCGCTTATAATATCCGAGCTTTCCTCAAGTGTGGCGCTCTTACTGCCGCCCATTACCGTACTATGAAGGTCTGCCAGGATAATATCAAAATTTCCGTACAGTTCAGCTTCCATCTTTGCCATAAAAACTCCTTTAACATTTCATCAGCACAGGCACTCTTTTATCGTGTCTGCGATGAGATTTGTCCAGTGATGCACTTCCTTTTCGTCTTTGCCCTCTATCATTACTCTTACAAGCGGTTCTGTTCCGCTTTCTCTGACGAGTATTCTGCCGTTTTCGCCCATAGCCTGTTCAGCCTGTGCGATAATATCGGTTATCTTCTGCGTCTTGTCCCACAGTCCCTTTTTGTCCTCGGTAATCTTTACGTTTACAAGAAGCTGTGGGAAGTCGGGTATATCCTTTACAAGCTGTGACAGCGGACGCTTGCATTTCGACAGCAGTTCAAGGGTCTGCACCGCTGTCAGCTGTCCGTCGCCTGTGGTTGCGTGATCGAGGAAAATAATGTGTCCGGACTGTTCGCCGCCTATATTATAACCGCTGTTCAGCATTTCTTCAAGCACATAACGGTCGCCGACCTTCGTGCATACTGTTTCTATCTTGTTTTCGTTCATAAAGCGGTGGAAGCCGAGGTTGCTCATAACGGTTACTACAGCCGTGTTGTTTTTCAGCGTACCCATTTCCTTCATATAACGTGAAATGATAGCAATGAGTTTGTCGCCGTCTATTATATTGCCCTTTTCATCGACAGCAAGGCATCTGTCAGCGTCGCCGTCAAACGCAAAGCCCACGTCACAGCCACGCTTTTTAACAAGCTCGACAAGCTGTTCCATATGTGTAGAGCCGCATTTATCGTTGATATTAAGACCGTCAGGCTCGTTATTGATATATACAAATTCCGCACCGAACTTATAGAAAAGCGATTCTGCGGTTGCGCTTGCACTGCCGTTTGCACAGTCTATCGCAACAAGAAGTCCCTGAAACTTTCCGCCGACGGTCGACTGGATATGCTCGTTGTACTCGCTTACGGCACCGTACATAGTTCTTACTCTGCCGACATCTGAGCCGTCAACAAGCGTCATTTTTTCCGGAGTGTCGAGTATCAGTGCCTCTATCTCATTTTCGACTTCATCAGGGAGCTTGAAGCCTGTCGATGAGAACAGCTTTATGCCGTTATATTCGACGCTGTTGTGCGAGGCTGAGATCATCACGCCTGCGTCTGCTTCGTAATATCTTACAAGATAGGCTACGGCGGGGGTGGGTACTACTCCGAGAAGTTCAACGTCCGCACCTACCGAGGTTATACCTGCGATAAGCGCCGATTCAAGAATATCCGAAGAGATTCTTGTATCCTTGCCTATCAGTATTCTGGCTTTTCCTTTATGTGTTTTCTGCTTTGTCAGTACAATTGCTGCGGCTCTTCCTATATTCATTGCAAGCTCGCAGGTAAGCTCTGTTACGGCTATACCTCTGGCACCGTCAGTTCCGAATAATCTGCCCATAATGCTTAAAATACCTTTCTTCGTTTTTTTCCAAACACTAAGTAACTATATCTACATTGAAAATCAGTCAAGCCTTTGCTGACCGTCACGCACAAGTCCGAGATGCTTATACGCAAGCTCGGTCGCACATCTGCCTCTCGGAGTTCTTGAAATAAAGCCGAGCTGCATAAGGTACGGCTCGCATACATCCTCAAGCGTTACCGATTCTTCGCCGAGTGCGGACGCAAGCGTTTCAAGTCCGACAGGACCGCCATTATAGCCGTTTATTATCATAGTAAGGAAACGCTTGTCAAGGCTGTCAAGACCGAGCTTGTCGATCTCAAGTCTGTTGAGTGCGATATCAGCCATTTCCTTTGTTATCTTTCCGTCGCCCATAACCTCGGCAAAATCACGCACACGCTTGAGCAGGCGGTTTGCGATACGGGGAGTTCCTCTTGAACGCTTTGCTATCTCCATAGCGCCGTTTTTATCGCACGGGATTGAAAGTATCACCGACGAACGCATTACTATATTGCAAAGCTCCTCTGGGGTATACATTTCAAGACGCATTATCACTCCGAACCTGTCACGCAGAGGTCCTGCAAGCTGTCCCGCTCTTGTTGTAGCGCCGATAAGCGTAAATCTGTTCAAGTCAACTCTTATCGACTGGGCGGAAGGTCCTTTGCCTATCATAATATCAAGCACGCAGTCCTCAAGAGCGGGATAGAGTATCTCCTCTACCTGTCTTGAAAGGCGGTGTATCTCGTCTACAAACAGCACATCGCCGGCCTGAAGTCCTGTGAGCAGTGCCGCAAGCTCACCCGGCTTTTCAATCGCAGGACCTGAGGTCACTTTGAAATTAACGCCCATTTCGTTAGCGATAATTCCTGCAAGCGTTGTCTTACCAAGTCCCGGAGGACCGTACAGCAGAACGTGGTCAAGGCTCTCGTTTCTTCTCTTTGCCGCCTCAATGTATACACGCAGGTTTTCCTTTACCTTTTCCTGACCGATATATTCGTTCAGCTTTTTGGGACGTAAGGAAAACTCAACGTCCGTATCTTCTGCCGAAAACTGCGGCTCAACTATGCGTGCTCCTTCATTTTCGTCTATGTCGGCTATATGTGAAAGATCGTTTCTCTCAATCATTTATACGCTTTCCCTTCAAAGTTAATGCGTGGACAACTTATCAGAACTTTGCAAGCTTCTTAAGCCCCGCTTTGATAAGCTCATCGGCAGGTGTTGCAGGGTCAAGTCCGCTCAGCGCCGATGTGGCTTCGTTATTTGTATAACCAAGCACCATAAGTGCGGATATCGCCTCGGCAAAAGTATTTGACGGTGCGGCTACCATCGGCACTGCACTGCCCTTTACTCCTGCGGCAACGTCCTGCTTTGATACCTTATCCTTAAGTTCAAGGACGATACGCTCTGCGGTCTTTTTGCCGATACCGGGCGCATTTGTCAGCGCCTTGCTGTCGCCGGACGCAACGCAAAGTGCGAATGACTGCGGCGTCATTCCCGATAATATTGAAAGCGCCGCTTTAGGACCTACTCCCGACACCGAGATCAGCATTTTGAAGCAGTTAAGCTCTGCCGCATCATAAAAGCCGAACAAGTCTACCGCGTCTTCCCTTACCGCAAGATAGGTGAGAAGCTTTGCCTTTTCGCCGGTTTTAAGATGTGATAATGTATTTGCGGTCGTACGGCAGGCATAACCCACGCCGCCGCAGTCAATGACCGCAAGATTAGGCTCGATCAGATCGACCGTTCCGTTTACGCTGTATATCATAATGTACTCTTTTCTATATATTTGATGTTCTCAGATTCCTGAGCAGTGAACCACTGGTCTGACCGTGGCATATAGTCATTGCAAGTGCGTCCGCCGTATCGTCGGGTTTCGGCACTGCGGGGAGTTTCAGAATGTTCTTCGTCATCTCCTGAACCTGCTTCTTTACTGCCTGACCGTAACCTACTACCGCCTGCTTTACCTGCAGGGGCGTGTACTCGTTGATTTCAATTCCACGCTGTGCCGCCGCCATTATTATAATGCCTCTTGCCTGTGCGACATCTATTCCAGTTTTCTGATTATTGGTGAAGTAGAGCCGTTCTATCGACAGTGCATCGGGCTCCCAGGTGTCAAGTATCTGACAGAAGTCTTCATATATCTCGCACAGGCGCTTGGAAAACGGGGTATCCTTATCGGTTGTTATAGCGCCATAGTCAAGCACCTTGAATTTTCCGCCGCTGTAATCGACAATTCCGAAACCTACTATCGCATAGCCCGGGTCAATGCCAATAATACGCATAGCCGCCTCCTCAAAGTAACGTCTTCTGCCAATGTACAGTCAGAAACAAAAAACAAAAATCCATACTAAAGAAGTATAACACAAACACAGAAAAAATGCAACTTTTTTGTTATCGGTGCATCAACGTAATACAAATTAAGTAAAATCGGTTGAAATTTACGCTCTTTGGGTATATAATAGTATAAAACGATTGGAGAAAAAATGAGAAAATCACATATGACCGCTGTCCTGCCGCTTACTGTGCTGTGCGCCGCTTTTACAGCAGGGTGCAGTACAAAGCAACCATACAGACACGACAGCTTTACATTTGATACTTTAGTATCGATCACAATATACGATGTTAACGGAAATTCTACCGCAGAGGAGATCTGCAAGGGTGCATCGGGGATGCTTAGCGCACTTGACGATACGCTGTCACGCACAAAGTCCGACAGTCTGATCACAAGGATAAACGACAATGCGTATTCATCGGCTGTGGATGTCGATGCGGCAACATATAATATGCTCAAAACCTGTACGCAGCTGTCAGACCTTACAGACGGAGCGTTTGACATAACACTCGGAAATATCTCCGATATGTGGGGCTTTGGCAAAGAAAACGCTGTAAAGCCCGGTGATACGGAGCTTAAAAAGCTTGCGGGCAGAAAAAACTATGAGAACATTGTCTTTAACTATTATGAGCAGACAGTTGCCTTCTCCTCGGATGGTTTCAGCATAGACCTCGGTGCGGCGGCAAAGGGCTACGCTATGGATATGATGGACACATACCTGAGAGATTCGGGTGTTACATCAGCAGTAGTCGATTTTGGCGGCAGTATACTTACTATAGGCGATAACAACGGTGAGCGTTGGAATATAACAATAACCGCTGATGAAACGAACTCTCCTGTCGGAACACTTAAAGTAAACGAGGGCTATATAGCTACCTCAAACGGTGCCAAGCGCTTTGTAGAATATGACGGTGTAAAGTACCACCATATAATAGACCCCGAAACGGCTTATCCCGCAGACAGCGGTATAAAAAGCTGTACCGTGTACTCAGGAAGCGGACTTATAAGCGACGCACTGTCAACCGCATTTTTCGTTATGGGCGCAGATAAAGCAAAGGAATTCTATGATAAATACGACATTGCGGAATATGTCATAACGCTGACCGACGGCACGGTTATCGTATCGGACGGCATTTCTGCCGACTTTACGGCATCATGACCGATAAGCGCAAAGTAATCTGTATAATAGCGGTGTTGTGCGTTGTTTTTTTCTCACTGCTGGGAATAATACTGGTAAAAAATTCAGGCGGCGGCAATACTGCGTGCATATACAGTGACGGAAAACTTATAAAAACTGTAGATTTACACAGCGCCGAAGAACAATCGTTCACCGTAAATTCAGCAGACGGCGGATATAATGTAATAACGGTGAAAGACGGAAGTATAAGCGTTAAGGACGCCGACTGTCCGGACAGGATATGCGTTATGACCGCACCGATTTCGGACGGTATTCAGCCGATAGTATGTATGCCGCATAAGCTGGTTATCCGCATTGAAACAAAGCGGGGTGAATACAGCCTTGACAGTTAAAAAGCTCGTATTTTCAGCATTGCTCGCTGCAATGTCGTTGACGCTGTATGCAGTTGAGGGTATGATTCCGCCGATTGTGCCTATACCCGGCTTCAGGATAGGACTTGCGTACTTTCCGATATTGTTTACAATGTACCTCGGCGGTCAATGGAAAGCGTATGATACTGCACTGATACTTATAGTGCGGGTACTGTTATCGGCGCTTATATCCGGAAATCTTACGGCACTGCTGTTTTCGTTTTCCGGCGGTGCGTTGTCATTTGTTGCTATGGCTGTTACGCACAGGTTTATAAAAGAACCGTGGGGAGCGTTCCCTGCCGGGATATTCTCGGCGGTAATGCACAACGTCGGACAGATAGCGGCGGCATCGCTGATATATTCCGCGTCGGTATTTGCGTATCTTCCGTTTCTTGTTATCGCCGCCGTACTCACCGGAACATTTATTGCGGCGGTCGTATGGCTGATACTCAGAAAGCCGAACAGGATAATCTCAAAAATAAGAAATACAGAATAAAAGGATAAGGACCATGGATAAAGCTAAGATTGAAAGAATAAACTACCTCGCAAGGCAATCACGGGAACGTGAACTGACGCCCGAAGAAAAAAAGGAACAGACCGAACTGCGCAACGAATACAGAGCCTCGTTCAGAAGAGGTCTGATGTCCGAACTGGACAGGGTTTACGTCGTTGACGAAAAAGGCAATCAGCAGAAACTGATAAAAGATGACAAGAAGTAAAATAATCCGTAAAGGACTGAATTACCATGGATAAAATATTTGACGCTCTCGAAACGCTTTACGGCAACTGCGGAATACCGTTCTTTTTAAGCGATGAATACGGAAATATTCATTGGAGAAATTCAGCGTGCGGCACTGTCATTATCTTTCCGAAAGGAATAAACGATACCGCAGATACAGCGCAGGTCAGCGTTGACGGCGAACTTTATACTGCACAGTCAAGCAAACTGCCCTACGTCAATAAAACTCTTATGCTCTGGCGTGTAAACACGCTTACAGATGTACTGATGCAACTCGGAAGTACAGACACATATACAGATATATGTTATATGCTCGCCAAAGCAAAGAGCGACATTTCAGACGCCGAAAAGAATATCAGGGACAAAACCGCGCTGAACACTTTAAAGCGTAATGTCGAAGTTCTGACAGAAATTGCCACAGTCATATACAACCGAGCTGCGCACACACCGTCGGTGTATTTTCTTGAACAGCTCAGGATGATAACCGACGAAGCAAACAAAATAATGAGCGATATTCCCGTTGTGTTCAGAATCGACACCGAGCAATCGTTCACCGAAGATATACCGGTCAACGTCGGACAGCGGATGTTCTATGTGTGTATGTTCAGCGTGCTCAAGGCAATGGTGCGATGCTCTGACAGGAAGCTGTTCAACCTGAAAATAGGCAGAGCTTCCGACAGGGTAACGCTCACTTCTTCTTTTCCGCTCAGGAGCGAGACGCACGCAGGTATGATAACGGACGATTTTGAAATGTACGGTGCAAAACTGTATATAGGGTATATCGGCGGAAATATGAAGTATACGACCGAAAATGACTTTGCGCATATCGAAATATCAATACCGTGCGGAAGTGCCGTTTCACTCAACAGTCCGTCGTTCAGCCCGTCCGGGGATGTATGCCCCGCTGTAGCCGGTATTTTTCTCAGCAATATAACAGACGACACATAAGGTGATAAAGTGACAGAGCGGTTTACAATTTTTTTAGACTTCAAACACATTTCTATCATAAAAGGCGGATATAATAATAAGCGTCAGGTAAAACTGACAGATTTTATGGTGGTTGAATAATTCAATAATCATAATTTCCTCTCCCAACATTTCATTGATAATTTGATTTGTGCTTATTTATTTCCGTTCAGTTTAATCTAGTTAAACTGAATTTTTTTTACAAAAAATCGGACAGACCGAAAAGAAAGGAAAGAGAGAAAATGTATAAGATACTTGTTGCGGACGATGAACAGAAAATCCGTGAGGTTATCAAGGAATACGCTGAGTACGAGGGTCATACGGTATATGAGGCGGTAGACGGTATGCAGGCGGTCGATATGGCAAAGGAGCAGGATTTCGACATAATAATAATGGACGTTATGATGCCGAGGCTGGATGGTTTTTCAGCCTGCAAGGAGATAAGAAAGTTCAAGAACACACCAATACTTATGCTCTCGGCAAGAACAGAGGAATATGACAAGCTGTTCGGATTTGAGATGGGCGTTGACGACTATGTTGTAAAGCCGTTCTCTCCCAAAGAGGTTCTCGCTCGCATAAATGCTATAATAAAACGCAACAAATCCGGGAATGAACCTGCCGGAGAAACCGTAAAGTTTGAAGGACTTGAGATAAACTTCACCGCAAGAGATGTTTTCATAGACGGCGAAAAGGCAAACCTTACCCCAAAGGAATACGACCTGCTGTTCTACCTTGTAAAGAACAAGAACATAGCTCTTACCAGAAACAAGCTTCTTGAAGAAGTATGGGGATATGATTTCTTCGGTGACGACAGAACTATTGATACTCATATCAAGATGCTGAGAAACAACCTCGGTCCGTACAGAAAGTTTATTGTTACGCTAAGAGGTATGGGATATAAGTTTCAGGTATAAAATACTACAGCCGTCAAAGTTTGGCGGCTGTAATTGCTAACAAGGAAGTAATTTTTAAATGAAAGACAGACTAAACAGCATACGTTTCCGATCGTGGCTGACATTTGTGTTATTCTCACTGCTTGTAATAGTGTTCCTGTACTTTTTCCAGGTCGTGCTTCTGTCAAGCTATTATGAGTACATGAAGATACAGGAAACTGCGTCGGCGGCAAAACAGATAAAGGACGCCTGGTCACAGCAACCCGAAAACCTGAATACTATCGTTTCAAACATAGCTGATACACAGAAGATATACATCGAGATCTCTGACAGCAACCGCCCGTATTTCAGGGCAAGTTCGCTTGACAAGAGCAACAAAGAGATTTACTCACTGATCACAAGCCTTGATCCGGAAGATATGAAAGAAATAATCTCAGGTGAAAACACATTCTTCACTGCGACTATTCCGAGGACAAACAACGACAGCAAGGCAATAGTGCTTATAGCGCAGCTCGATGACGGAACGCAAAGCACATTTTTTAATACAAACGGTGTTGTAAGGCTGTATATATTCAATTATCTCGAACCGCTCGGTACTACTACGACAATTCTTCACAGCCAGCTGAATCTGACGGCAGGCATAATCATAATAGCGGCATTCATAATGTCGATAATTTTCTCCAACAGCATATCAAAACCGATCATCAATATATCCAAAGCGGCGCTCAAGCTTCCGCAGGGACAGTTTGATATGCCGAAACAGAAGCACTGCTTCACGGAGATAAACGAGCTTACCGATACGCTGAGCTCCGCATCGGTAGAAATCGCAAAAGCGGACACCTTGCGTAAGGATCTTATGGCGAATATTTCGCACGATCTGCGTACGCCGCTTACGATGATAAAGGCTTATGCGGAAATGATAAGGGATCTTTCCGGCGATAACCCAGAAAAGCGTGAAAAGCATCTGCAGGTCATCATTGACGAAACCGACAGATTGACTTCTCTTGTAACCGATATCCTTGACCTGTCAAAACTCCAGAGCGGAGTTGCGGAGCTTAAATACGAAACGATAAACTTCTCTGAACACCTCGGCGATATTGTCCCCCGCTTCTCGCTGCTGAATGAAATCAAGGATTACAATGTAGTGCTTAACGCAGAGCCGGATATATTCATAAACGCCGACATCACAAAGATAGATCAGGTAGTATACAACTTCATAAACAACGCTCTGACCTATACAGGTGATGACAAGACGGTAAGAGTAAATCTGTATCACAAGACACCGACAACCGCAAGACTTGAGGTGTGCGACAGCGGTATCGGTATCGATCCCGAAAACCTTAAATATGTATGGGACAGATATTACCGTGTGAAGAAGGACGGCGAAACGCATCAGCGTGCAAAGAAAGGCAGCGGCTTAGGTCTTTCGATCGTAAAGGGTGTGCTTGAAATGCACAGGTTCAATTTCGGTGCAGACAGTATGGTCGGCGTCGGCAGTACGTTCTGGTTTGAGTTTGAGGACTGCAACCCGGATAAAGTGCAGGCTGACGAAAAGAAGCAGAAAAAGCAGAAGAATAAGAATAATACTGAACAGCAGTAAATGTAAAAACCCCGTTCACATAGGTGAACGGGGTGATGCTTTTTTATATCAATTATTATATCAATCGCCTGTAGATTCTCTCAGAACAAGGCTGTGCGGTAATGTATAAAGGTTATGGTCGGGATTTGTCGCTTTCATATTTTCAATCAGCTTCTCGATTACCAGTTTGCCCTGTGCGTAACACGGCTGTTCGACTGTAGATAAGTGCGGTACGAACATATGCGAATACTGGATATTGTCAAAGCCCATGAAGATAAGATCCTTGCCTATCCTGTAGCCCTTTGAAAGTGCATAGTTCATTGCGCCGATTGCGATTATATCCGAAATCGAGAATATAGCGGTAGGTGGGCTTGGCAGGTTCATAAGGTATTCACAGCCTCTCATACCCTGCTCTGTTTCATAGCCGCCGAAATAAACGTAATCTTCGTTATAGGGAATGCCGTTATCCTTGAGTGCCAGCTTGTAGCCTATCTCACGGTCAATGCTCGACTGGCTTCTCTGTAAAGTTGTGATAAGTCCTATCTTCTTATGACCCTTGCGGATAAGGTAGTTTACTGCGTCACGGCCTGCCTTTACGTTATCTATTGTGACGGTAAGAACGTTACAGTTGTCAAGACGTTCAAGGCACATTGCTATATTGTGCTTTTCGCCGAGCGAATTGATGGTTGCGGCGTCCAGCTTAGGACCGAGCAGTACCGCTCCGTCTACGGCTCTTGAGAAAAGCATACCGAGCAGGTGCATTTCGTGGTTGGGATCGTCGTGGGTGGTAGCAATCAGAACATCATAACCCTGTGAGAATGCGGCTACCTCCATACCTCTTATAACGTCCGAGTAGAAGCTCTGCTCTGTTGACGCTATGATGGCAAGTATTCTTCTCGTTTCACTTTTTCTTAAATCTCTGCCAAGAAAGCTGGGGCTGTATCCGAGCGCCTGAACAGCACTGTTTACCGCCTGTATTGCCTCTTCGGAAACGTTGGATTTTTTATTAAGAACTCTTGAAACGGTTGCAACGGAAACGTTAGCCGCCTTTGCAACGTCCTTGATAGTAACACTCATCAGCATTCTCTCCCTCAATTAAACTATATTACAATTATACAGTATTGTGAAACCGTTTTCAATGTAACATTTAGCCAAAATTCGATATGTAATTTTATCATTTTTTACAAAGCGCAGTTTTTTACTTCACAAAAATCGTGATAACGGTTTTCACAAAAACGTATTATTTCCTTAAAAATTGTACGTTATTTACCCGGAATCTGCTTAAAACAGTGAAAACGGAGCGTTACAATTATAACTTTAGCTAAAATTATAAAGCAAGCGTAAAGAAAAACTTGTTTTTTGTGCAAAAAGTTACTTTACAAATCATCGGTTTTAGGTTACACTATTATATAAAGGCAGATATAAAGTTATTAGCTAAACTGACATTTTACAGAGGTTATTCAATATGAAAAAGAAATCAGTTACAATGAGCGACATAGCAAAGGCTATGGATATAAGCACCGTTACTGTGTCTAAGGCGCTTGGCGACAAGGACGGCGTAAGCGAGGAACTTCGAGAGAAGATAAAGCAGAAGGCAAACGAAATGGGATACCGTTTCAGCTATACGTCAAAGTCATCTAAGGAAGGCTTTACGTTCAACATAAGTATAGTAGTGGCAAAGCACTTTATAAACGACGCAAGTGCGTTCTACTGGGTAATGTACCGTCATATCGTGGAGCTTCTGCAAAAGCAGAACTATTACGGCATACTCGATGTAATTTCAGAAAGCGATCAGGCGAACCGTTCAATGCCGAATTCGGTATCGGACAAAAAGGTTGACGGCGTGATCGTACTCGGACAGTTTGACGATGAATATGTAAGCGAGCTGTTAGACCTTGATATTCCTGTGGTTTTTCTTGACTTCTACAGCAGTGACAACCGCACTGACACCATTCTTTCAGACAGCTTCTTCGGCTCTTATATGCTTACAAACTATCTTATAAACGCAGGACACCGCAACATAGGCTTCCTCGGCACTATAACGTCAACATCAAGCATACAGGACAGATACCTCGGATATTACAAGGCTCTGCTTGAAAAAGGCATACCTCTGCGCAGTGAGTGGGTAATTGACGACAGAGGTCCCGAAGGCACAAGCTATCCTCACTTTGACCTTCCTGCACAGAAGCCGACCGCTTTCGTATGTAACTGTGACGAGGCGGCATACTGCCTGCTCAATCAGCTCAGAAGCGAGGGCTATGTAGTACCCGATGACATTTCGATAGTCGGCTACGATAACCACATCTACTCTACTATTTCAAATCCCCGTATCACAACGATAGATGTTGACAGCAAGAGAATGTCTTATGAGGCTGTCGAAACGATAATCAAGAAGATAAGGGATAAAAATTATTCAAGGGGCAGAACGCTTGTAACGGGCAAGCTGATTATCCGTGACAGCGTAAAGATATTGAAGTAATGAAAATTATAGATACTCACGCACACTATGACGACAGGTGGTTTGACGAGGACAGATATGAGGTTCTCGACCGCATTTTATCCGATAATGTGCTGGCAATCATAAATATGAGCGTGGATATTCCGACCTGCGAGTTTTCTCTGTCGCTTACCGAGCGTTACGAAAATGTATTCTGCGCGGTAGGTATTCATCCCGAAAATGTAGCCGACACACCCGACAATTACATTGATATGCTGAGAACGCTTGCAAAGAATAAAAAGGCGGTCGCTATAGGCGAGATAGGACTTGACTATCACTATGACGGCTATGATGCAGAAAGACAGCAGGAGATATTTGAAAATCAGATAAAGCTTGCAAACGAACTTTCCCTTCCTGCCGTTATCCACTGCCGTGACGCTACGGAAGATATGATGAAAATACTGCACCGCACTACTCCGGATAAATTTGTAGTGCATTGCTATTCAGGAAGTCCGGAAACAGCAAAGGAGCTTTTAAAGCTCGGCGCATATATCAGCTTCACAGGCGTATTGACATTCAAGAATGCTAAAAAGGCGGTACATTCATGCGAGATTATCCCAAGTGACAGAATAATGCTTGAAACAGACAGCCCCTATATGGCGCCGGTGCCGTTCAGAGGAAGTCGCTGTGACAGCTCTATGACGCATAAAACAGCGGAAAAGCTGGCTGAAATAAAGGGCATACCGACTGAAGAAGCTATTAAAATCTGCAATGAAAATGCGGTGCGTTTCTTCGGACTTGATATAAAGTCTTGATTTATGTCATAAAATATGGTAAGATATATAATGATATCGGCAGGACACAGAGTTCTGCCGAATTTTGAGGAAAATTAAATTTAACAAATATAGAAAATTCTCTATCCCTATCCCCAAACCCCTTCCCCACTGGAAGGGGCTGTGTATGCTTTGTTGGCTCTGCATCGTGCAGAGCCTTTGGGCATACACGCCCGGCATCCGTGCCAGGGCTAATTATCGGGGGCTATCGCCCCTCGACCCTATTGGGGGCTACGCCCCTCAACCCCATTATTAAAAGATAGAGCTTTTCTACAATGTGTGGCAGGACACGAAGTTCTGCCGAAAAATATATTTTGATATTTGAAAGGAAACAAAATGGACGCAGACCCCCGAAAACCTAAGCGAGCGGTAAAGATACTGCTTGCACCGCTGATTTTACTGAACAAAGGTCTTGATAAGCTGTTATCAAAGGCACTCGGCGACAGCTACTACGACAAGGAAGAAACCACGCAGGACAACATTATGTCTATGGTCGATGCGGGCAACGAATACGGCAACCTTGAGGACGAATCGGCACAGATGATAAACAACGTGTTTGAGTTCGGCGATCTTGTCGCATCGGATGTAATGACGCACAGAAAGAACATTGTCGGAGTAGATGTGAATTCATCTCTTGATGATATTGTCTATATTGCGCTTGAAAAGGGCTTTTCAAGAATACCTGTATACAAGGAAAACATTGACGCTATAGTCGGAATAATCATAGTAAAGGATCTCCTCTGCCTTGTCGGAAACGAAAACAAGGATAAGCTGAAAATAGAGGACTTTCTGCGTGAGGCGGTATATGTTCCCGAATCGTGCAGTTGCTCGGACGTGTTCAAGTTCCTGACTAATCTCAAGTCGGGTATGGGCATTGTGATTGACGAATACGGCGGTACGGCAGGTATCATCACGCTTGAGGATATAATCGAGTCGATAATGGGCAACATAGAGGACGAGTATGACGAGGAAAAGGATATGATAATCCCCCGCTCAAACGGCGCATACGAGGTCAGCGGTGAGGCCGATCCCGAAGATGTGCTTGAACTTTTCGGCTATGAACTTGAAGAAGACCACGAATACGACACTATCGCAGGCTTTGTTACCGACCTGCTCGGATATATTCCCGAAGAAGAGGGCGAACACCCGAAGGTTCGCTATAAGGATATAATTTTCAAGGTTATCGAGGTTCACGATAATTGTATATCTAAGCTGATTGTCAGACCGTGCAAGGAGGAAGAGCTTGCGCTTGAGCCGAAGGAAACAACACATTTCGGGCAGTAATATAATACCGCAATTCCGAATGGGATTGCGGTATTTTTGCATTTATATTCTCTTTTCGAGCATCACAAGCATAACATCGGGTATCCCGTTGAACACGGTCGGTACAATGCCTATCTCCTTATATCCGTGCTTTTTGTACATTGCTCTTGCTACTGTGTTTCTCTCGTTGGTGTCAATTCTGAGCTCGTGACAGCCGTGCTGTAAGGCATAATCCTCATAGAATTTCAAAAATGCCCTGCCGCATCCTCTACCCTTTGCACAAGGCAATATTACAAGCGTGTGCAGTACGCATACCTCATCGTCAGCCGCTTCATATTCCCACTTGCCGTCCTTGTACACATCTACCTGAATATCATTTATCATCGCTGAGCCGAGCAGCCGTCCTCCGTCCTCCATTACATAAAGGTCGCCACGCTGAAGTCCTGCCTCGGCGGTCGCACGGACGGGATAAACCCCTCTTATCCAGCCTGTAGTCTGCTCTCCTTTTTCCTCTGCGGTATGAATATCATCGTATATCTTTTCTATAGCGTCAATGTCGGCGGCTTTTGCCTTTCTTATATTCATTGTGTATCCTCGCTTTTGTGTTCTACGCTGATAATATCACAAAAAACGGCTTGATTTCAATAAATATAGGATTTTTTGTGCCGATAAACAGATTTAATAGGCTGTATAGCGGTATATAGCAAACCGCCGTGCATTACGCACAGCGGTCATACTGATATTTCTTACTTTACAGAGAACTTATATATGGTAGTAAAGTTGTACTGCTCCCCTGCCTTATAAACGCAAGTGGGCTTGAACTGAGGCTTGTTGGGTGAGTCGGGGCAGAACTGGCTTTCAAGGCAGAAGCCCTGATTCTTGAACATTTCCTTGCCGCCCTTGCCTGTTTCGCCGCCAAGACCGCCGCTTATATAGAACTGTATAGCGGGCATATCGGTGTAGGTTGTCATTACTCTGCCTGTCTTATCTGAATAAATTTCTGCGGCTTTTCTCATTTCCTTTGTTTCGCCTAAAACATAGTTATGGTCATAGCCGCCGGGGAGCTTGCCGTTATCCATATCCTCGCCTATTCTCTTAGGTGCGGTAAAGTCAAACGGAGTACCCTTTACGCTTGCTATTTCTCCTGTCGGGATAAGCACAGGGCTTACGGGGGTGTATTTATCGGCAAATATCTGTGCGATATGATCCCTTATATTTCCTGCGTCGGTTCCGTTCAGATTGAAATACGAGTGGTTAGTGAAATTCATCACCGTATCCTTGTCGCTTACCGCATTATAGCATATCTCAATCGAATCGGCAGTCAGAGTATACTTAACATCAAGCGTCAGCGTTCCGGGAAAGCCCTCCTCGCCGTCAACGCTCGTGTAGGAGAACACTACATAGGGATTGCCGTTTTCGCCGTAATCCTTGACATCCCAGACCTTCTTATTGAAGCCGACATTACCGCCGTGAAGCGTGTTGCCGTTGTCGTTTTTGGCAAGAGTATATTCCTTGCCGTTAAGGGTGAACTTAGCGCCGCCGATACGGTTCGCATATCTTCCGACTAAAGCGCCCTGACTGCTTGTTCCTGCTATGTAACCGTCAAGCGTATCATAGCCTAAGAGTATATCGCCCTTGTTACCGTCCTTATCGGGTACGATCAGCTTTACAAGCGAGCCTGCGTAGTTTGTAATCTCGGCTGTCATATTGCTGTTTTCAAGCGTGAATAAGTAGCAATCCTTTCCGTTATGATTGCCCCAGAGTTTCTTTTCAATGCTCATACTATTTACCATCCAAACAAAAATTACGGTATTACCGCAGTTTTATTGTACCATATACCGAATGAAATGTAAACCTTTTTTCATTCAGAACTGCTTTTAATTTATATCGGTCGCAGATTATTTTCTGCGCGCTTCTCTGATTATCCTTACAAGCTGTATTATCAGCGTAGGTACAAAGCCTATTGCAAGCGAGATACCGAAATATCCGATATTCATAAGCTGTGCCGAGAACAAGCCGCTTACACCGGGAACAAATACCGCTAAAACGAGTAATATTATTCCTGCAAGAAAAGCAAGCAGTGAGAATCTGTTTGACGTTAAGCCGACTTTGAATATTGATTTATCACTGCGGCAGTTGAAGCCGTGAAACAGCCTTGATATACACAGTGTGCTGAATGCCATTGCACAGCCAAGCTCGGCTGAAACTGCGCTTCCGATAAAGTAGGCTGTCATTACTGCGGCGGCGATAAGCACTCCTCCTGTCACTATGCCGAGCGACATTGCTTTTGTGAGGAAGGATTCGCCTGTATTTCTTGGCTTTTGCGAAAGGAGCGATTTATCTGCTTTTTCCATACTTATAGCTATTGCAGGCAGTGAGTCGGTAAGAAGATTTATAAACAGTAGCTGAACAGCCGTGAACGGTGTCGGAAGTCCGGGTATAGCGGTACATAATACGGCGATTATTGCCGCAAGGTTGCCTGACAGCAGGAATTTAACGGCATTCTTGATATTTGCGTAGATCGCTCTGCCGTTTGCTACAGATTTGATGATAGTAGCGAAATTGTCATCGGTAAGTATCATTGAAGCGGCATCCTTTGATACCTGCGTACCGGTGATGCCCATAGCAACACCTACATCCGCCTTTTTCAGCGCAGGAGCATCGTTTACACCGTCGCCCGTCATAGCTACTACCTTACCCTTGTTCTGCCAGCGTTCAACTATCCTTATCTTATTGTCGGGAGATACACGGGCATAAACGGAAACCTTTTCGATAACGCTGTCAAGCTCCTCGTCGGTCATTTCGTCAAGCTGAACTCCGTCAAGGCTTATATCGCCGTCACGCATAATGCCGATCTCTCTTGCTATCGCACTTGCCGTTACCTTATGGTCGCCCGTTATCATTACAGGCTTAATTCCTGCTCTTATGCAATCAGCGACTGCCGCCTTGCTTTCGGGGCGGGGCGGATCGGTCATTGCCGCAAGACCTATGAAGATATAGTTATCCTCCGTGTCTGCCGCTTCATTTTCGGAGAGCTTATAGGCAAACGCAAGCACACGCATTCCCTGTCCGGAAAAATGCTCGTTTGCAAGTGCGATTTTACGTTTATCATCGTCTGTTATGCTTCTGACCGTGCCGTTATCGCAGATGGAAACCAGACGTGAAAGCAGGTTGTCTGTTGCGCCCTTTGTGAACATTGTACGCTTGCCGTCAACTATATGACAAGTACTCATCAGCTTTCTTTCGCTGTCAAAGGGTATTTCGGAAACTCTCGGATAATCGGAGCGAATCTTTTCATAAACAGGAACACCGATGTAATCCGACAGTGCGGTTTCGGTAGGGTCGCCTATTGCGTTGCCGTCAGAATAGGCGGCATCGTTGCACAGAGCCATCGCTCTTTCGAGAAGTGCGGAATCCGCATTGCAGGCAGAAGCGTCGGCGTTTTGCTCTTTGCCGTTTAAATAGACCTGTCTTACGGTCATTTTATTCTGGGTGAGCGTTCCTGTTTTATCACTGCATATAACAGACACACAGCCAAGACCTTCGACCGCCTTGAGATCCTTTATTACAGCGTTCTGCTCCGCCATTTTTCGTGTACCTATGGCGAGAGCGATAGTAACTATCGAGCTTAACGCTTCGGGTATTGCGGCTACAGCAAGCGCTACAGCGAACATCAGCGAATCAAGCACGGGTGTTCCTCTTACGATATAGAGAATCATAACTATAAGGCAGAGAACAGGAATCGCTACAGAAAGCTGTTTTGAGAACTTGTCAAGGCTGTGCTGTAACGGGGTCTTTTTACGCTGAGCCTTGTTTATAAGTCCTGCAATCTTGCCAAGCTCCGTATCCATTCCGACCGCTGTTACAACAAACATACCTCTGCCTGCCGTTACAAGAGAGCCTGTGTAGACCATATTCTTTCTGTCGCCGAGAGGTATTTTTTCGCCTGTCAGCATCTCGGTGAACTTGTCTATTCCGTTGCTTTCGCCTGTAAGCGAGCTTTCGTTTACCTGAAGGGACACACACGAAACAAGTCTGCCGTCTGCACAGACAATGTCGCCCTGCTCTACAAGTACAATATCACCTACGGTTACATCGGACGCATTGACGATATGAATGTTGTTATCCCTCATTACCTTTGCAGTGGGTGATGACATTGACTTGAGCGCTTCAAGCGATTTTTCCGCCTTGAAATGCTGGACAGTGCCAAGAACCGCATTCATAGTGATAACGCAGATGATAACAATCGCACTTTCTATGTTGTCGGTGAAAACAGAAACAAGAGCGGAGATTATCAGAATAATTACAAGCAAATCCGCAAACTGCTCCGCAAATACTCTTAAAACGCCCTTTTTCTTCTGCTCGGTTATTTCGTTTTTTCCGTAACGGGAAAGCCTGCTTTCAGCCTCGCCGCCTGTAAGTCCGTTCATGCTTGTATCAAGCTGTGAAAGAACCTCCTGTGTGTTCATGTCGTAATAATTCATATTACCGTAACCTTTCCTTTCGTGTTTTGGGCAAAGGCATAAAAAAACAGACCTTTGCCGCAAAGAAATTGCGACAAAAGTCTTGTCATAAGCGTATACTCAGTACGGCACGGATCTCTTAGGCTTAAAGCGTTTGAAATCGTATTGACGACACCGTACAGGGATCATTCTGTGACCGATCCCCCGACTACTCCCTTTTATCATGTGGAAATGATAACACATTTATTTACAATTGTCAATAGACTTTACACAAATTTTACATTGCGCTATTTATAAAGCTCGTTTATGAGGCTGTCGGAAAGAAGAATGTCATCAGCGGTCGCAAGCTCGTCATCATACCGTATTTTGCTGTAGCTGTCGGAAAATGCTCCGATATTGTTTGTGCCGTGATACAGCTTATCGGAAACGCTTTCCTGTTGTTCTACAGTCATTGCGGAAATGTCTTCGGTAGTGCGACGGGATAACCACATAGCATATAATCTGTAACCGAGCCTGAATTTTTCTGTGCAGTCTTTGGTTCTGCGATAGCGTTTAAGACAATCTTTATCACTTTCACGGACTATCTTTTCCTGCTTTATATCGAGTGATTCATAGCTGTCTGTATAATCCTCGCACTCGTTTACAGTGTTATCATCAACGGAATATTTACCGAAAAAGCGCTTTGCCGCTTTCCTGATAAATGCCCATATCTTCTTTCTGAACACAATAAAAAGTATAATAGCAGTCAGGATAATAACGTATACGAATATATCCTTACCGTTCTGCTCTGCCTGTATGATATCAATATCAGGTATCTTTGTATCATCATCTGTTATCGGGTCGGTCTGCTGAAAACGTATATTGAAAATCAGTGCGTCTATGATCTTTAACGTCATCTGTACAAGCCATGTAAGTCCTGCGGCTACATAGTCCTTTAAAAGCAGTGCCGCAAGAATTATACCGCCGACAATGCCGATAAGCTTTGCGTTGTATAGCTTAAGTCCTTTAGGAACTATCAGATTCGTGTTTCTTCTTCTGTCAATCTGTGACTGTATATTGGACTGGTTTATAAGCAGTACGGTAAGCATAGACATAACGACAAGAAGTACCGCTATCCTATCTTTTGAATCATTGAGATATGTTTTATCCTCTTCCATAACGCAACATAAGATATAACACATAAACGTTCCGACAAGGTATATTCCGAGCCATACCGGGGTAAACACTTCATCGAACTTATTCTTTTCAAGGCTTAATCCCAGAAGATACCATACTAAAACAGCGGGCATAAATGCAAGGCAGAAATTAAAAACGCCAAAGCCGCTTTCACCGAGCATATTGTTGATAACCGAAGAAATCACCGCAACAAGTATAACGATTGCCGTACCAAAACCGGCGATTAACATATTGCTCAGAAATATTGTTTTCGGAGTATGATGCAAACTTCTTACTTTCATCAGAAGATACCCGGAAGCCGTGACCGCCCCCGCTATGGCATAATATATAATGTAATGCCACAGCAAAAAGCCGCTGAAAGCCGCTACCTCAAACACGAACATAAGCGGCAAGGGAACAAGCAGCATAGCAAGTGCGGCAACGCACTTCATTATAAAGTTCTTTTTCACGTTGTCCCCTCCCCATATTCCGTATTGAACGTATACGAGAATTTTCTCGCGTGTAAAATCTGACCGTCTGCGTTTTCCGGGATATTACCCGTGGTGTAGAATACAGCTTCAATATCATTGCCTTTAAGCTCATTCACAAACGTTGTCATTTCATTGTCAATATATGGCGTCAGGATTATAACATCGGTGAAACTGCCGTAATTCAGAGCATTCAGAAACGAGCCGAAATCAAAGCTGCAGCTGTCGGAAAGCTGTGCCAGCATTCTGAGAGTGCCCTCGCACTGTTCCGCTGTTTTTATAAATCCCGACGCTGTTCCTCCCACATTTCCGCCGTTTGTCGCAAAGGCACAGCCGCAGCCGTTGTCAACGCTGTCCCAAATAAGTTTTACAGCAAGCTTTATAAATGCTTCTGTATCTCTGATATCGGCAGAAGTAACCGGGACAACACCCTTTCGCTGCATATTCATTACGATAAGGGTATTTCTTGAGGTGGTAAACTCGTTGTTCATAGCCATAAGCTTACCGGTGATTGCAGTATACTTCCAGTTTATGCGGTTGAGCGGTTCTCTGCCCGTATATTCCTTCGAACCCGATATCATAAATGGATCTTCATTTATAAAACGTCTGACAAGGATTTCACCGACCGGTTCATTAAACGATAATATTGCGTCTTCGCCGTCGCTTGCAACAGGTAAAACCGTTATGCTTATCCCTACCTTTACGCCCTTTGACACCTTGACCAGTCCGAGCATATCAGTTGCGGTCACTGCGGTATCGTCAAACGAGAAAACACCGCGCTTAAGGCACTTTATCTTTCTTACTCTTGTACATTTACTGCGAGGCTTCAGCGAAAAAACACCGGGAATAAATGTATTATCGCCGCCGCTTGTCTGCGCCGCAGAATCCTTTCTGCTGAACGCAAGCCACCTTGAAGCGGAAAGCTCCGTTTTGATCCACGGCAATGCGACAAAGCGTCGGTTTTCAACGACTTCTGTCAATTCAAGCGTTTCGCCCTCATAGACTTCGGTCTTGTTTACCGACGCACTGTAATATATTCCTTTAAGTGCATACTTTCCGAAAATAAGCACCTCTGCGGCAATTACCGCCGCAATAACAAGAATAATCGCTACAAGCTCCATTTATATCTGCTCCGTAGGAACGGGAATCTCCTTTATCATTTTGTCGAGAATTTCCTGCTTTGCGCTGTCCGGGTCTCTCATAACAGTACTTCTGCATATAAGTCTGTGAGCGCATACATAAGGTGCAACAGCCTTTACATCATCGGGCGTTACAAATTCTCTGCCACGCAGAGCCGCTCTTGATTGCGACATATTTTTCAGCGCTATAAGTCCTCGTGTACTAAGGCCGAGCTTTATTTCACTGTTGTGACGGCTGGCATTTCCGATATCGGCAATGTAGCCTCTTACCGCCTCGTTAACCTTGATGTTCTCTACCCTGTTCATCATTTCAAGAAGCTCGGCTTTATCGGTTACGGCAGTAAGACTTTCTACAGGATGAACCGCTCTTGAGTTATCAAGTATCTGCATTTCGGATTCTCTGTCGGAATAGCCTACAGCCAGCTTTATCATAAATCGGTCAAGCTGTGCTTCGGGAAGAGGGTATGTGCCTGCCGTTTCAACCGGGTTCTGGGTCGCAAGCACAATAAAAGGCTTATCGATCACGAAGAACTCTCCATCGATTGTCACCTGCTTTTCTTCCATACACTGGAGTAAGGCGGACTGCGTTCTGGGTGTGGCACGGTTTATCTCATCGGCAAGAAGAATATTCGTGAACACGGGACCTGCACGGAACATAAATTCCTGCTCTTTCATATTGAAAAAGTGGATACCGGTAATATCGGACGGTAACAGGTCGGGAGTGAACTGTATTCTTGAAAAGCCTGCGTCAACACTTTTAGCAAGCGCTTTTGCAAGAACTGTCTTACCCGTTCCGGGAACATCGTCAAGCAAAACGTGTCCGCCGCTTAAAAGAGCCATTATGACAAGGTCTATCTTATCATCCTTGCCCTTTATGATTTTTGAAATGTTACTGCGGAGCTTTACCGCATATTCCTGCACCGTCATATATGTACCTTTCGTTTTTGTCGGGATCTACGTCTTATACAAGAGCCGCAGAATAATATTTATCGTAATTTACAAGCTCGTCAAGAAGTTTAGGAAGCTTTTCGTCAATCTCATCGTCCCTGAACTGGCAAGTGCCGACCGCTCTGTGACCGCCGCCGCCGTACTTGAGCATAAGCGAGCCCACATCAACGCTGCTCGTGCGGTTAAGTATAGAATAACCGACCGCAACCGAACAGCCCTTGCCGCCCTTACCGTTCACTATCCATGCAGATATATTCTGATGCGGATAAAGACTGTATATCATAAATCTGTTTCCGGTATAGATAGGATCGACATTACGCATATCGGATATGATAACATCGCCCTCTACTCTTGTATGGTCTGCTACCATCTTCTTAAACAATTCGGTCTGCTCGTTATAGAGCTTTATTCTTTCCTGAATATCGGGCATATTGAGGATTTCTTCCGTGGACATAGTTGCACAGCACACAAGGAGCTTTTCCATAAGCTGATAATTGCTTATAGTAAAGTTTCTGAAACGTCCGAGACCTGTACGGGGATCCATAAGGAAACCGATAAGTATCCAGCCTTCGGGATTCAGTATTTCATCTGCCGTAAGATTTCCGCTGTCAACCTTATCAACGGCAAGCATAAGATCATCAAAATTCGGGAAATGTTCCTTACCGCCATAATATTCATAGATTATTCTTGCGGCACTGGGAGCAATTCTGCTTTCGCCCTTATACTGACCCTTTATCTTAAGTCTTTCTTCTTCGCTTGAGTGGTGGTCAAACCACAGTCCGCAGCCCGGTGCAAACGGAACGTTTGCCAGTACGTCATTTTCGGTAACCGGCACAAGTCCGTCCTGAATATCCTTTGGATGAGCGAACGTCCAGCTGTCGATAACCTTTGCCTCAAGCAGTAATGCGCCGCAGGCAAGTCCGTCAAAATCCGATCTTGTAATAAGTCTCATATTATATTTCCTTTCTGCTTTGCAGATTTGATTTCTGTACTTATTATAACAAATACTGCTGAAATTTACAACATTTATATTTACTTAACTGTTAAAGGGTGACTTTAAGCCATAACCTCTTGACTTTGCCGGCATTTCCGAGCACAAGGCTGTAAAGCTTCTTTGTATAAGCGTAAACCTGTGTGCGTTCCTCTTCGGATATATCGCCTGCCGAGAACTCAGCCTTTTCTATGATCTTGATGACTTCAACAAGTTCTGTATCCATACCGAGCGCATTAAGTCGCTGATCGGCACGCAGTGCAAATTCTTCGGGAAGCTCCGTTCCCTCAGGCGCAATATCTGTTACAGCAAACAGCTTCATTATAAAACTATACATATTCTTTACGGCTTTCACCGTATTCTTTGATTTGCGGAAAGTGCGCATACGCTTTTCATTTCTGTGCTTTACAGAATTTGCAAACAGCATAATTGCAACTGCTGCAAATGTGATAATCAGTACAGCCAACGCAACATTGAGTAATACAGAAATATCAACTCTGCTGTTTTCACCGCTGACATCACCGTTTGATGTACTGCTGTCGGATCCGGCGGTTACGGGAGCAGTCGTCTGCGTTGTATCTACAGGCGCAGGTGTGGTCGTCTGCGGCGGCTGGGTTGTGGTAGTTGTAATTTGCGGTGTTGTAGTTACAGGCGGAACATCTGTCTGCGACGGATCAGCAGCATCACCGAAACCGCTGTTTCCGCCGTATCCTGTCGGATCAAACGGTATCCAGCCGAAATCATCGCTGTAAACTTCTACCCAAGCATGAAGCGAATTTTCGTTGATAGTTTTTTCGTATCTTCCGCTGTTTTCGTTGTAGTTCAGTTTTCCTGTAGTAAAACCGGTTATGTAGCGTGCAGGTATCCCCTTTTCACGCAGTGCCAGCGTCATTACGCTTGCATACAGCGCACAGTGTCCCTGCTTAGTGCCAAACAGGAAGTTTCCGAGCATGGTATTACTTTTGTCTGAGGTATTGTCGGCTGTAAGCGAATAGCGATAATGCGTTCTCAGATATTCACACATTCCGTAAGCGTACAGCATCTGATTGCTTACTGTACGTGCGTTATCTCCGTCAGCGCTTTCAAACTCCGAAACGAATCTTCTGATATTTTCTTTCTCACTGTCCGGTACAGAAGAATAAGTATCATAAACGTAACGGTCATATTCCTTTTTATCGTCAATATACCTGCCTGCTTCTTCATAAGTATATCCCACAGACATTAGAAGTGATTTTTTTTCATTGTCAGATGAATTATCGTATGCCAATGTAAACAGTGCGGGATTGACAGGCAGCGTCACATTGGACTCAAAGCTCTTCATCCAGTTTTTTCTGTCTGCGATCCTTATGACGGTGTCGCCGAAATACTTGAAGTTCTCATTTCTCATATAGGCATTATTGTCAGGTAGGAACGGCTTGAAAACGACATTTGTGTTTTTCAGGTATTCGATACTGACGTTCCTTGCACGATATAAAAGCAGTGAGTTGCTTGTCAGACCGCCGATATCTTCAATCGCCGAACGCATATCAAAATATCCGGGTAAGTCTGTGTGCGAATAAATATAATCATATTCATCATTTGATAACTGCTTTTCAGATATAAAGCCCGACATATTCAGATACTGTACCATCTGAGCTATCTGTTCGGGAGAAAAGTCATCGCTGATGTTATATTCTCCGCTGTACAATTTGTTCTGCGCAGTCTTACGCTGAACACCCGTCCAACTTCTTCCGTCAAAGTCAACTCCGATATCTCCGACAAGATACATTCCGTCGTCGCCGTCCGATCGGATGTTCAGTACCGGTTCATTCGCCGACTGCGGAGGTGCGTTCAGCTCTATATTGTTGTTTATCAGAAAGTTGTCCGATGAAAAATATCCGCTGAAAAGTCCGCCGTTATTGCCAGAAAAAACAAGGCTGAAATATTCGCCGATATCGGTAAAGAATTTTACCGTGGAGTTTATAACTTCTTCAGTGTCGATATAACTCATATCGGGAAACAGCTTCTGCGAGCCGAAGGTCGCACCGAATGTTATTATCGCCGCAAGTATGCCGCAAAGACAGTTCCTGCCGTAACGTGACAGCTCAGATCTTGCGGTCTGCAACGGTTTTTTCTTCTTCAGGCTTCTGCGATATATCTTTTCATCGCTCCCGGGGTTATTTCTGCCTGCGTTTGCGGGAACTTTAGAGTAAAATCCATTTGCCGATGAAATGGCATACAGACCGAAAAATGCGGTTACCGCAAGCAGTACATATACAGAATAATCTGCGTCTTCCGACAGAAAAGCCGGAATGAACATTATGCACCATGTCAGAATAAGCGGTAACGGTCTGAACTTCTTATAACAGCACAGTACACATATAAAGCAGACAATGCAGGTGATTATCAGCATTGCCATATTCATACCGCTGGTGAAATCCTGAGTTCTTGTCAAAAAGGCGTGCGAATTTACAGGCACATACTGCAATGTAGACAGCAATCTGCCGTCAAGCTGAATAAACAGATAGTCCTTGAACAACAGACACGCCTCATTGATCGCACTGTGGAAAAAATAGTATATCACACCTGCTCCTGCCGCAAGGACAGGTATTGCATAGCGTTTTTTTATGAATATGAAAACCGGCATAAAAGCCGTAACGAACAGCAGAACCTGAGCTATGGCTGAGCCGAACTCAAACGGGATATCATACATATCCATAAAGCTCATCAAAGTTCCGACAGCCAGCATATAGGTCAGTAACAGCTTTACCGCTATTACAGGAACTGGATTTACGTTTCTGCGATAGGTATTGCCGATAAGAACTATAGTCTGATCTGCTTCCCTGTTGTCCTTATTTCTGGTCTTTTTTTTCAAATCAGTTCTCCAAAGTAAATTTTAGAATTAAAACTCTGATACTGTTTTATTTCTTTTTATGAAGTTCTATTGCCGCATTGAGCGACTGAACAATATCATCCTTATCGATTTTCCAGAGTTCAAATCCCGATGTAACGGATATAGCGCCGGCAAGCTCTCTTTGTTCGTCCGATTCGATGGGACTGCTTACAAGAAGTATCTTGACCTGCTTGTTCCTGAAAAGCTCTATTTCGGTCATTTTACCGATAAAGTCACGTCTTAACTGTGATGTTACAAAATAAACGGTCGAGGTATCACCGGTGGTTTCGGTACAACTGCTCGCAATAGTTTCAGGGAGAAATGTTTCATTCTGCCTCGGCAACACACTCATGATATCGAAAAGCAACATATTATCCTCTTCGTTTTTGACGGTATATTGTTCGCACTGCTTGTCCGCAGGCGAGTACCATGCATTCACACAGCTCTGTTTCATCGAAATTAACGAAAGATTAAGCGCCAGGAGTACCTCTATTATGCTGTCGGTGGCTTCCGCATTATCATTTTCAAACGGAAAATATTCATTCAGATCAGGGATAATCACACAGCTTCCGCCGATGCTTCGTTCCATCTGCTTTACCATAAGCTTGTCGTGCTTTGCCGACATAGCCCAGTGTACATTCTTTATCGGATCTTCATTTCTGTACTCTCTTATGCTCGCAAACGCATTCTTGTCAAGCGAAAAACTGTTCTGTGACAGCGTTTCACTGTCGCCGTCGCCTGTATCGGTTATCGGTTCGATAACGAGTTTACGCGGCAGTACTATGAAGCTTTCATAATGTTCGTATTTAGCGGCGATTCTGAACAGCTTGAAAAGATCGTATACAACAAAGCTCTCTATACCCGAGCGGTAAACTCCGCGGTATTTCACGGGTGAATTGAAGTTTATCGTGACAGATGAAAACGGAGGTACGCTGACCATTACCTTCTGCTGTTCAAACTTCTCGCTGTTTCTGTAAGGAAAACAGCCTGTAAGCATTCCCGGAGAAACGGGTACTATAAATCTGTTTGTAACGGTCACCGAAATGTCTGTATTTTCAAATTTTTCCGCTGTAAGCGTCCTGTATTCGATACGCACCTTAAGCAGCAGCTTTGTCATTAAAAGCAGTATAAATGATACTATCGGCAGAATGACAGATATCAGAAACAGCACCGATGTAAGTTTACTCTTATATGAAAACATAAGTACCGTACTGACTATCAGAAAGACCGAATAAAAGAATCTGTATTTCGCCATACAAAATTTATCCCTTCGGTTACTGATTATTGCCCTTGAACGGGGGCTTTACCGACTTCATTATTTCATTTATAACATATTCTACGCTGATACGCTTTACTTTTGCCTCCTGCGTAAGATGTATTCTGTGCGGCAGAACATAGTTTACCATAAGCGCAACATCTTCTGGGGTAACATAGTTCCTGCCATCCATAAATGCTACGCTCTGCGCCGCTCTCATAAGCGCAATTGAAGCACGGGGACTTGCACCAAGCGCCGCAAAAGGATGATTTCTGGTAGCCGCAACTATATCAACGATATACTTATAAATTGCGGCGTCTATATGTGTTTCTCTTACTGCGGCAATACAGCTTTTAATATCATCAGCACCGCACACCGGTTCAACCGATTCGATAGGGTCGCCGCTTTTCCTTCTGTAAAGTATCATTGCCTCGTCTTCGGCAGTCGGATAGCCTACGGACAGCTTGATAAGAAAACGGTCAAGCTGAGCCTCAGGGAGCGGATAAGTTCCGACATAACCGAATTCGTTTTCGGTTGCTATTACCATAAACGGATCAGGGAGTCTGTGCGCCGTGCCGTCAACGGTAACTTTCTTCTCTTCCATTGCTTCAAGCAGAGCCGACTGTGTTTTCGGTGATGTTCTGTTTATTTCATCGGCAATGAAGATATTGCTCATTACAAGACCTTCACGGTACTCGAAGCGTTCGTTTTCCTTATTGTACATAGTAAAACCCGTTATATCTGACGCCATAACATCAGGAGTAAACTGAACTCTCCTGCACGACAGCGAAGTAGCTTTTGCGAGCGTCATTGCAAGTGTAGTCTTACCAGTACCGGGAACATCTTCTATAAGTACATGACCGCCGGAAAGCAATGCGGCAATCAACATCCTTACAACTTCCTGTTTGCCGATAATTACCTTTTCTATCTGTTCAAATAATTTAGGGATAAATTCGTAGTTTGCTGAATTTATTGAAATATTATTTTCCATATTCTATCCTTTAAACTTTGACGGGTATTTCCGTATAAAATCTGTTATCCGCATTGCAAAAAGTGTGCGGATATATAATTAATTATACCAAAACAGCGTATTAAAATCAATAGTTTTTGCAAATTGTAACCAAATTGACATAATTTCGCACCGAAATGAATATAAATATCGGTTGCTTATAAGCCGGATTTGTGGTAATATAAAAGTGAAAGGAATGATTATATGCTTACAAAAATACTCAGTCGTGAAGCGTGTGCAGGTTGTCGCGTATGTTGCGGTTTTGACAGGGATGATGTCTGGGAAATACCGGTTATTTCACCGGAAACTGCTGCATATATAATAGATAATATCGATAAAAATGCAGAGCTTGAACCTTTTCAAGACGGATATAGATTTGTTATGCATTTTACAGACGGCGAAGAGCTGTCGTACTGCCCTATGCTTACCGACAAAGGCTGCATTCTCGGCGATAAAAAACCATTTGATTGCAGAGTATGGCCGTTCAGGGTAAACTGCATATCGGACGGCATACTCGGAATCACCGTATCGCCTGTGTGTGAAACGGTTTCCGCACTCCCGGTGTCAAAGTTATCCGCATTTCTGAACGAAAAATACGACGAGCGAGGCTCACTTGCCGATATAATGCTTGATTATGCGAAAAAACATCCGTATATTATAAAGCCTTATATCGACGACTATCCTGTTTTTAAAATCGTAAAAGCATGAACAAAAAAATCCTGCGGTATCTTAACACCGCAGGATTTTAATTATTTATATCTGTAAAGCGAAATCTTCTCAAAACCGTCAAGAAGCTCATCGGTATAGTCAAATGCCTTTGCAACGCCCTTTGCAACGCACTCAATCGGGTCATCGGCAACATAGCAGGGTGCACCGACTGCTTCGGTTACAAGCTCAGGAAAGCCATTGAGCATTGCTCCGCCGCCTGTCAGGACAATGCCGTTTGTAAGAATATCGCCGACAAGTTCAGGAGGCGTCTGCTCGAAAACTTCCTTTATCTTATCAACTATCTCCATTACGCTGTCGTGAAGGAATTCATACATATCCTTATCGGTTATCTCTACACTTTCGGGAAGCCCCTTTATAAGATGTCTGCCCTTAACGGTTACTTTTTCTTCACCTGTAGGATTATATACGTTAGCTATCTCTTTTTTAGCCTGCTCGGCTGTTTTTTCGCCGATAAGTATCTTGTACTTCATAGTTACGCCACGGATTATAGCCGCATCAAACTTATTGCCTGCCATCTTGAGTGAACAGCTCTTTACTATACCGTTGAACGAAACAACTGCAATATCAGCCGTACCGCCGCCGACATCGACAACCATTGTGCCGTTAGGCTTTGAAATATCAATACCTGCACCGAGCAGTGCGGCAATAGGTTCTTCTATAATGAATACCTTTCTTGCTCCGGCACAAAGTGCAGCCTCAACCACTGCCCTGTTCTCAACGTCAGTAACAGATGAAGGTACGCAAAGAATAATTCTCGGCTTTACAATTCTGCCGATTACCTTTCTGATAAATTCGATTATCATAGCTTCCGTCATCTCATTATCAGAGATAACGCCGTCTTTAAGCGGCTTTACGGCAACAATATATTCAGGCGTTCTGCCGATCATCTTATATGCTTCGTTTCCGACTGCAAGTACACAGTGCTTTTTCTTGTCATAAGCAACAACAGATGGTTCATTAACAACTATTCCTTTATCGCCAAGCGTAATTATTACGTTCGCCGTTCCTAAATCAATTCCTATATCAGTAGCAGACATATCCTTATCCCTTTCCGTTTACAAATAATTATTTTCTATCAAAGCCAAAAGGCTATCCTTATCGTTTTCGCAATTTCCGTTTACAACCTGTTCAAGCAGAAAACTAAGTGCTTCTCCGATTTTTTTACCGGTTATACCAAGCTCAGAAATATCGGAACCGCTGACCTTAAGCTGTTTAAGGCTCATCGGCGGTTCATTTTCGAGATACTCTTTTGTATGCTCTTCAATGCTGCCGAACAGATCCTTTTCACCAAAATATTCAGGCGACTTTCCACAGGTATCATAATAATGCACTCTTATAAGCTTTAAAAAACGTTCAGCACCATATCTAGCAAGCCCTCTTCGTATGCTGCGAGTGTCATCGTTAATAACTATACCATGATTTTTAATCAAAAACAATACCTCATCGGCAATTTTATTGCTGAAACGCAGTCTTTCGATAATTTTGGCGGCTATCTCACAGCTGACATCGGCGTGACCGTAAAAATGACCGACACCGTCTTTCATAAAAAAGCTAGCCGGCTTGCCGATATCGTGAAGTAACATAGTCAGTCTTGCTACAACAGTCGGTTCAGATGCCGCTACAGTCGCAACTATATGACCGTAAACCGTCTTATTATGATACTTAGAATGTTGTTCAAAGCCGATGCAAGGGTACATTTCAGGTATGATCTCACATATTACATCACTGTAATTATAAAGAATATCACCACAGTTCCCTGTAAGTATGCCGCAAAGTTCAAAATTTATCCGCTCTGCCGAAATGAAAGACAACAGATATCGTAGTCTATGAATAGCGTCTGAGGTGTTTTTATCAATTCTGAAACCGTAGCGTGAAGCAAATCTCAGCGCACGCAATATGCGCAATCCGTCCTCATCAAAACGTTTCATAGGATCACCGACACATCTGATTATCCCCGATTTAAGGTCTTGCCGCCCACCGAACGGGTCAATAATACCCTTCTCCGGACTGTACGCCATTGCGTTTATTGTAAGATCCCGCCGCGCAAGGTCTTCCTTAAGACAAGGAGTAAAACGCACTTCTGACGGGTGACGATGATCGGTATAATTCCCGTCGATCCTATATGTTGTTATTTCAACAGTTTTCCTATTGATTATTACTGTCACAGTACCGTGCTTCAGTCCTACAGTAAGAAGTTTATAACCGTCAAATACTTTCATTATCTGTTCGGGCAATGCAGATGTTGTAACGTCATAATCATCAGGGCATTGCCCGAGCAGGTAATCTCTTACACAGCCACCGACACAATATGCTTCATAACCGCTGTTGCGTAGCTTATCAAGTATTTCACAAACATATTCCGGAAGCCTCATAAAATACCTCTCATAAGATTATATAAAAACAATATCCGCTTGTGAAAGCGGATATCGTCTTATATAAGATGTTAAAATCACAATTATTCGTTGATAGCTGTAACTACGCCTGAACCAACTGTTCTGCCGCCTTCACGGATAGCGAAACGGAGACCTTCTTCAATAGCGATAGGAGTGATAAGCTCAACATCCATTGTTACGTTATCGCCGGGCATGCACATTTCCTTGTCAGCGGGAAGTGTGATAACGCCTGTAACGTCAGTTGTTCTGAAGAAGAACTGAGGTCTGTAGTTTGAGAAGAAAGGAGTATGACGTCCGCCTTCTTCTTTCTTTAATACGTAAACCTGACCCTTGAACTTCTTGTGGGGGTGGATTGAACCGGGCTTGCAGAGAACCTGACCACGCTCGATTTCGCTTCTCTGGATACCACGGAGAAGTGTACCGATGTTGTCGCCTGCCTCAGCGAAGTCAAGGAGCTTACGGAACATTTCGATACCTGTTACAACTGTCTGCTTAGGCTCGTCTGTAAGACCTGTGATTTCAACTGTATCGTTGAGCTTGAGGATACCTCTCTCAACTCTACCTGTAGCAACTGTACCACGACCGGAAATTGTCATAGTATCCTCAACAGGCATAAGGAAGGGCTGATCAGACTTACGATCAGGAGTAGGAATGTAGTCATCAACTGCATTCATAAGCTCTATGATGCAAGCATATTCGGGAGCATTGATGTCCTTGCTGGGGCAATCAAGAGCAACCTTAGCTGAACCACGGATAACGGGAACTTCATCACCGGGGAAGTCATGCTCTGAAAGTGTCTCACGGATATCCATCTCAACGAGGTCGAGAAGTTCAGGATCGTCAACGTCATCGCACTTGTTGATGAATACAACGATAGCGGGAACGCCTACCTGGTGAGCGAGAAGGATGTGCTCCTTAGTCTGAGCCATAGGACCGTCTGTACCAGCAACAACGAGGATAGCACCGTCCATCTGAGCAGCACCTGTGATCATGTTCTTGATATAGTCAGCATGGCCGGGGCAGTCAACGTGTGCATAGTGACGCTTGTCTGTCTCATACTCAACGTGAGCTGTGTTGATTGTGATACCACGCTCTCTCTCCTCGGGAGCCTTGTCGATCATATCGTATGCTTCAAACTGAGCATAGCCCTTGAGTGAAAGAACCTTAGTGATAGCTGCTGTTAAAGTAGTCTTACCGTGGTCAACGTGACCGATTGTACCAATGTTTACGTGGGGCTTGGTACGTTCAAATTTCTGCTTTGCCATTGGAATTTTCCTCCTTTAATTATGTGTATTCCATACACTTGATATTTTATCAGATATTTTTCTAAAAAACAAGTACTTTTGGTACTTTTAGAAAAATTTTATTAGTCCTTTGATCTCTTGCTGATGATTCCATCTGCAATTGACTTGGGAACTTGAATGTAGTGGCTGGGTTCCATTACATACTGACCACGACCCTGTGACTTAGAACGCAGATCGTTTGAATAACCGAACATTTCCGACAGAGGAACAAAAGCATTGATCTGCTTAACACCGTTTCTGTCTTCCATACCCTGGATTTCACCACGACGTGAGCTTAAGTCGCCGATAACGTCGCCCATGTATTCTTCGGGAACTGTTACGACTACTTTCATGATAGGTTCGAGGATTACGGGGTTTGCCTTACGGCAAGCTTCCTTAATAGCCATTGAACCTGCGATCTTGAATGCCATTTCAGAAGAGTCGACCTCGTGGTATGAACCGTCATAAAGCTCAACCTTAACGTCTACCGTCTGATAGCCTGCAAGAACACCGGACTGTAAAGCACCCTGGATACCTGCGTCAACTGCGGGGATATATTCCTTAGGAATTGAACCGCCGACAATTGCGTTAATGAACTCATAGCCCTTACCGGACTCGTTCGGGTAAACGTGGAGCTTAACGTGACCGTACTGACCCTTACCACCTGACTGACGTGCATACTTTGTATCAACATCAGCATTTGTTGTAATTGTCTCTTTATATGCAACCTGAGGAGCACCGACATTAGCCTCAACCTTGAATTCACGGAGAAGTCTGTCTACGATGATTTCGAGGTGGAGTTCGCCCATTCCGGCGATGATTGTCTGACCTGTTTCCTCATTTGTATAGGTTCTGAAAGTGGGGTCTTCCTCTGCAAGCTTTGCAAGAGCAATAGCCATCTTTTCCTGACCTGCCTTGGTCTTGGGTTCGATAGCGAGCGAGATAACGGGCTCGGGGAATTCCATAGACTCAAGGATTACGGGATGTTCTTCGTCACACAGTGTATCGCCTGTTGTTGTGTTCTTAACACCGACAGCAGCAGCGATATCGCCGCAGTAGCAAACTTCGAGGTCTGCTCTGTGGTTAGCGTGCATCTGAAGAATACGTCCCATACGCTCCTTCTTATCCTTTGTAGCGTTGAGGACTGTTGTGCCTGCAGCAACCGTACCTGAGTATACTCTGAAGAAGCAGAGCTTACCAACGAACGGGTCTGTAGCAATCTTGAAAGCAAGCGCAGAGAACGGCTGATCGTCGCCGGCGTGTCTTTCAACCTCTTCACCTGTCTCGGGGTCAACGCCCTTGATAGAAGGAACATCGAGAGGAGAGGGCATATAGTCAACGATAGCATCGAGGAGCTTCTGTACGCCCTTATTCTTGTAGGAAGTACCACAGGTTACAGGTACGATCTCGTTATCAATCGTAGCCTTTCTGAGCACTGCCTTAATTTCTTCAATGGTGATTTCTTCACCTTCGAGGTACTTGTTCATAAGTTCCTCGTCCTGCTCAGCAACAGCCTCGATGAGTGCATCGTGGTATTCCTGAGCCTTCTCCTTCATGTCGTCCGGAATTTCTTCCACACGCATGTCCTTACCGAGATCATCATAGTAGATATCTGCTTTCATTTCGATAAGGTCTACGATACCTCTGAATGTATCTTCGGCACCGATAGGGAGCTGTATCGGAACAGCATTACACTTCAATCTGTCCTTCATCATGCCTACAACATTATAGAAGTCTGCACCCATGATGTCCATCTTGTTGATGTATGCCATTCTCGGAACATGATACTTATCTGCCTGACGCCATACAGTCTCTGACTGGGGCTCAACACCGCCCTTAGCACATAAAACCGTAACAGAACCGTCAAGAACTCGCAGCGAACGCTCAACTTCTACAGTGAAGTCAACGTGTCCGGGAGTATCGATAATATTGATTCTGTGCTTCTTCCAGTATGCAGTAGTAGCAGCAGAAGTAATTGTGATACCTCTTTCCTGCTCCTGCTCCATCCAGTCCATCGTAGCAGAACCGTCGTGTGTCTCACCGATCTTATGATTGATACCGGTGTAGAACAGGATACGCTCGGTAGTAGTTGTCTTACCTGCGTCGATGTGAGCCATGATACCAATATTACGGGTCATTTCAAGAGTTACGTCTCTAGCCATATTTCCTCCGTTTTATTGATTACCACTTGTAATGTGCGAAAGCTCTGTTAGCTTCAGCCATTCTGTGTGTATCATCGCGCTTCTTGCAAGCTCCGCCCTGACCGTTCATAGCGTCGAGGATCTCGTTTGCAAGTCTTTCCTTCATTGTCTTTTCGTTTCTCTGTCTAGCGTACAGAGTAATCCATCTCAGACCTAAAGTTCTTCTTCTTTCGGGACGAACTTCCATAGGAACCTGATATGTGGCACCGCCGACACGGCGAGCCTTTACCTCTAACTGAGGCATGATATTTTCCATAGCTTCTTCAAAAGCTTCAAGTGCGCCCTTACCTGACTTCTCGGCTACGATGTCGAATGCACCGTATACGATCTTCTGAGCAACACCCTTCTTGCCGTCGAGCATGATATTGTTTACGAGTCTTGTTACGAGCTCTGAGCCGTACATAGGATCGGGTAATACATCACGCTTAGGAACATTACCTCTTCTTGGCACTTTACTTCCCTCCTTCATAAAAAATGAAAATCATCGGTACTCGAAAGCGATTAACTCCCGCCGTCCAATTGCAGAGGTAATAATATATATTACTCCACAATAGTGGCTAAAAGTCATCAGTTACGCTTTTTTCGCACCAGCCTTCGGACGCTTAGCTCCGTACTTTGATCTGCCCTGCATTCTTCCGTCAACACCCTGAGCATCAAGTGTGCCTCTGACAATGTGGTAACGTACACCGGGGAGATCCTTAACACGGCCGCCACGGATCAGTACAACGCTGTGTTCCTGCAGTTTGTGTCCGATACCCGGAATATAAGCAGTAACTTCATAACCGTTGGAAAGTCTTACTCTGGCAATCTTTCTCATAGCAGAGTTAGGCTTCTTAGGGGTAGCAGTACGAACAGCTGTGCATACGCCTCTCTTCTGGGGAGAAGACATATCTACTGTTTCCTTCTTCAGAGTGTTCATGCTCTTCTGCAGTGCGGGAGCCTTGGACTTCTTTTCTGCAACTGCTCTGCCCTTACGAACGAGCTGGTTAAAGGTTGGCAAATCTTACACCTCCTTGCAAAATTATTAAAAATTTATGCCACAGAATAACGCTTTTACGCATTTATTCTGCACACATTTAAATATTATATACAAAAAGGCGGCGATTGTCAAGCTTTTTCGTTTCCACGAAAAAAATTTGTGATAATCGTCGCCTTTGCGCTTATTTATTGTTTAGTTTTGTGCAGTTTCGCCAACCTGCTCTTCGTCGGAATGATTTTCTTCCGCTTCAGCTCCGTTATTAGCTTCGGCTTCCTTTTCTCTTTCTTCCTTTTCCTTTTCCATAGCCTCAAGACCTGTACCGGCAGGTATTAGCTTACCTATGATAACATTTTCCTTAAGACCGAGCAACGGGTCAACCTTGCCGTGGATTGCGGCATCGGTAAGAACTCGTGTTGTTTCCTGGAATGATGCGGCTGACATGAAACTGTCTGTTGCAAGAGATGCCTTTGTGATACCGAGCAGAACCGCCTCGCACTGTACGGGTTCGATCTGTTCGCCGGCTTCCTTGCGTTCTTCAAGTTCCTTGTTGATCTTGACAAGCTCTGTCTTGTCGATAACCGAGCCGGGAAGCAGATAGCTGCTGCCGGGATCTGTTACACGGATCTTTCTCATCATCTGACGGACAATGACTTCGATATGCTTATCGTTGATATCAACACCCTGTAAGCGGTAAACCTTCTGAACTTCAGCAATGATGTAGTTCTGAACCGCCTCTTCACCCTTGACTTCAAGAACATCATGGGGGTTTACGCTACCTTCTGTAAGCGTTTCTCCGGCATTGATGTAATCGCCGTCCTGTATTCTGAGCTTGAATCCGAAAGGTACGGGATAAGGATGTTCCTCACCGTCCTCGCTTGTAATGATAACGTGTCTTGTCTTCTTGATCTCGTCGATTCTTGCCTTACCGCTGTGCTTAGCCATGATAGCGGCATTTTTGGGACGACGTGACTCGAAAAGTTCTTCGACACGGGGAAGACCCTGTGTGATATCTTCAGCAGATGCGATACCACCTGTATGGAACGTTCTCATCGTAAGCTGTGTACCGGGTTCACCGATTGACTGAGCGGCTATAATTCCGACAGCCTCACCGATCGTGATCTTCCTGCCGTTTGCAAGTGATGAACCGTAGCACTTAGCGCAGACGCCGTGTTCTGCGTGACAAGTAAGAACTGAGCGTATCTTAACTGTCTTTGCTCCCGTAGCTACTATCATCTTTGCGTCGGCTTCAGTCATCAGCTTATCCTTCGATACAAGAACTTCTCCGTTTTCGCCGATGAAGTCCTCTGCAAGGTATCTGCCGGTAAGACGCTCTTCAAGCGACTCGATAAGCTCCTTGCCTTCGCGTATCTCATAGATATCTATACCGTCTGTTGTTCCGCAGTCGTCTGTTCTAACAATGACTTCCTGCGATACGTCAACAAGACGTCTGGTAAGGTAACCCGAGTCAGCTGTTCTTAAAGCCGTATCGGCAAGACCCTTTCTCGCACCTCTTGAAGAAATGAAGTATTCGAGGATGTTAAGACCTTCACGATAGTTAGCTCTGATCGGAATCTCGATTGTTTCACCCGATGTGTTGGCAATAAGTCCACGCATACCTGCAAGCTGTCTTATCTGGTTTGTACTACCACGGGCTCCTGAGTCTGCCATCATATAGATGGGGTTGTAATCGTCAAGACCCTTTGTCAGCGCTGTGGTAACATCAGCTGTAGCCTGGTTCCATACACCGAGTACAGCGGACTTTCTTTCTGCGTTTGAAATAAAGCCGTTGTTGAAGTATTCGTTGATTTCCTGAACCTTTTCGTCAGCCTCAGCGAGTATTTCCTTCTTCTCGGGCGGAATTGTAGCGTCACAAACGGCAACCGTGATAGCAGCCTTTGTTGAGTACTTATAGCCCATAGCCTTTATCTTATCGAGTACCTGTGCAGTCATGGGAGTACCGTGAACCTTAAGGCACTTGTCAATGATCTGTCCGAGCTCTTTCTTTCTTACCTTGAAGCCGATTTCAAGATCGAACTTTTTTTCGGGATCTGTTCTGTCTACAAATCCGAGATCCTGAGGAATGTGCTCGTTGAATATAATACGACCTACTGTTGCATTGATTATTCTTGTTTCGGGGTGTTCTCCGCCGACATCCTTTGTTACTCTTACCTTGATAGCAGAGTGGATTGTGATGTCGCCCTCGTTGTAAGCCATAATCGCTTCATTGAAGTCACGGAATACCTTGCCTTCACCCTTTTCGCCGGGCTTGTCGATCGTAAGGTAATAAGAACCCAGCACCATATCCTGTGTAGGAACTGTAACCGGACGTCCGTCTGACGGCTTCAACAGGTTCTTTGCGGCAAGCATAAGTGTACGTGCTTCATTCTGTGCTTCTTCCGAAAGAGGAAGATGAACAGCCATCTGGTCACCGTCGAAGTCAGCGTTAAACGCTGTACAAACCAGAGGATGAAGCTTGATTGCACGACCTTCGACCAGCACCGGCATAAACGCCTGGATACCGAGTCTGTGAAGTGTAGGCGCACGGTTCAGCAGTACGGGGTGATCCTTGATAACTTCCTCAAGTACGTCCCATACAGCGGGATCCTTAGCCTGCTCTACCATCTTTCTTGCGCTCTTTATATTGTTAGCAATACCGCGCTTTGAAAGCTCCTTCATTACAAACGGCTTGAACAGCTCGATAGCCATTTCCTTAGGAAGACCGCACTGATCCATCTTAAGGTCAGGACCAACGACGATAACAGAACGTCCCGAGTAGTCAACACGCTTACCGAGAAGGTTCTGACGGAAACGACCCTGCTTACCCTTTAACATATCGGAGAGCGACTTTAACGGACGGTTAGAAGGTCCTGTTACCGCTCTTCCGTGTCTGCCGTTGTCGATAAGTGCGTCAACAGCTTCCTGGAGCATTCTCTTTTCGTTTCTGATGATGATGTCGGGAGCATGCAGTTCCTTCATCTTTGTAAGACGGTTGTTTCTGTTGATAACACGTCTGTACAGATCGTTAAGATCAGATGTTGCAAATCTGCCGCCGTCCAGCATAACCATAGGACGCAGATCCGGTGGGATTACGGGAATGCAGTCAAGTATCATCCATTCCGGACGGTTACCGCTGAGTCTGAACGCTTCGATAACGTCCAGTCTCTTCAGCAGCTTTACTCTCTTCTGTCCCTGCTGTGTATCTTCAAGCTCTTTCTTGAGCTCTTCCGACAGCTTGTCAAGGTCAATCTCGCAAAGCAGTTTCTTGATTGCCTCAGCGCCCATCTCTGCTCTGAAATCGTCCTCATAACGCTCTCTCATATCAGCGTACTCTTTTTCAGTGAGTATCTGCTTCTTTGTGAGAACTGTATCACCGGGATCTACAACTATATACTTTGTGAAGTAAAGTACTTCCTCAAGTCTTTTGGGTGATATATCAAGCACCTGACCTATACGGCTGGGAGTGCCCTTGAAATACCATATGTGTGAAACGGGAGCTGCAAGTTCTATGTGACCCATACGCTCACGTCTTACCTTGTTGCGTGTTACTTCAACGCCGCAACGTTCGCATATCTTGCCTTTGAAGCGGATTCTCTTGTACTTACCGCAAGAGCATTCCCAGTCCTTCGTAGGTCCGAATATTCTTTCGCAATACAGACCGCCTCTTTCGGGCTTCTGTGTTCTGTAGTTGATTGTTTCGGGACGCTCAACAACGCCGTAGCTCCATGCACGGATCTGATCCGGAGAAGCAAGACCGATCTTCATTGAATCAAATGTTTTATATGCCAATTTACAGACCTCAATTCTTTCTATAGAAGTTTATGTGTGTCTATACACACGCTTTCCTGTCAATGCCTATACGCTTATTCACCGTCAAAGGTGTCATCTGCGTCATTCTCGTTGAAGTCGATGTCAAAATCTTCTTCCTCGTCCTTATCGGCATAGAAATCGCTGTCTTCATCTATATCCTGTGTGATGAATCCTTCATCAAGCGAGCCTTCCTCAGCTACATAGTCGAATGTATCCTCGCCGGCTGCCTGACCGTACTCATCATCTTCTTCGTAAGTCTGCTTAAGGTCAATCTCGTTCTTGTCAGCGTCGAGAACCTTGATATCAAGACCGAGCGACTGGAGTTCCTTGAACAGAACCTTGAAGCTTTCGGGAACGCCTGCCTTAGGAACAGGATCGCCCTTTACGATTGCTTCATAAGTCTTTACACGTCCTACGATATCGTCAGACTTGACTGTCAGAATCTCCTGCAGTGTGTAAGCCGCACCGTAAGCTTCGAGTGCCCATACTTCCATCTCACCGAAACGCTGACCGCCGAACTGAGCCTTACCGCCGAGAGGCTGCTGTGTTACAAGTGAGTAAGGACCTGTTGAACGTGCGTGGATCTTATCGTCAACGAGGTGGTGGAGCTTGAGGTAGTACATATAACCGACAGTTACGGGGCTGTCAAACTTCTCGCCTGTACGTCCGTCTGTAAGCTGTGTCTTGCAGTCCTCGCGCATGGGAATCTTAGAGAAGTCGATCTTAGCCGTATCCTTATCCTTGTAGTTTGCACGCTCTGCTTCTGCCTTTTCAAAGCAAGCTCTTATATCGGCTTCGTGAGCGCCGTCAAATACAGGGGTCATTATCTGCCAGTCAAGAGCCTTACAAGCATAACCGAGGTGTACTTCAAGTACCTGACCGATATTCATTCGTGAAGGAACGCCGAGGGGGTTCAGTACTATATCAAGAGGAGTACCGTCGGGGAGGAAAGGCATATCTTCCTGCTTTAAAATTCGTGAAACGACACCCTTGTTACCGTGACGGCCCGCCATCTTATCGCCGACAGAAATCTTACGCTTCTGAGCTATATAGCATCTTACAACCATATTTACTCCGGGTGAAAGTTCATCACAGTTCTGTCTTGTGAACACCTTGACATCAACTATGATACCGCTTTCGCCATGGGGTACACGGAGCGAATTATCTCTTACTTCTCTTGCCTTGTCGCCGAAGATTGCACGGAGCAGTCTTTCTTCTGCCGTAAGCTCTGTTTCACCCTTAGGCGTAACCTTACCTACCATTATATCGCCTGAGTGAACCTCAGCGCCTATGCGGATGATACCACGCTCATCAAGATCCTTGAGAGCGTCTTCCGATACGTTCGGGATCTCTCTTGTGATCTCTTCGGGGCCAAGCTTTGTGTCACGGCATTCAAGTTCATATTCTTCAATGTGGATTGATGTGTAAACATCGTTATAAACAAGCTTCTCGTTGATGAGAACAGCGTCCTCGTAGTTGTAACCTTCCCATGTCATGAAACCGATAAGAGCATTCTTACCGAGTGAAATTTCACCCTGACTTGTAGCGGGACCGTCAGCAAGAACATCGCCGACCTTTATCTCCATACCCTTTGAAACAGCAGGACGCTGGTTCACGCAGGTACCCTGGTTTGAACGCTTGAACTTGATAAGCTTGTATGCGTGTTCAACACCGCTGTTGTCTGTAACAACGATCTCGTCTGCACTGCACTTTGTTACAACGCCGTCTTCCTTGGCAACTACAACAGCACCCGAATCAACGGCTGCCTTATATTCCATACCGGTGCCTACGATAGGATTCTGCGTTACCATAAGCGGAACTGCCTGACGCTGCATGTTCGCACCCATAAGAGCACGGTTTGCGTCATCGTTCTCAAGGAACGGAATCATTGCAGTAGCTACAGAAACAACCATCTTAGGAGATACATCCATGTAGTCAACACGATCGCGGTCAACTTCAAGGATTTCCTCACGGAAACGAGCATTAACACGCTTTCTTGCAAATCTTCCCTGCTCATCAAGAGGTTCGTTTGCCTGAGCGACAACGTAGTTATCCTCCATATCGGCGGTCATATAGGTTACTTCGTCAAGTACAACACCTGTTTCCTTGTCGACCTTGCGATAAGGAGCTTCTATAAAGCCGTACTTGTTGATCTTTGCAAATGATGCCAGATAAGAAATAAGACCGATGTTAGGACCTTCAGGGGTTTCGATAGGACACATTCTGCCGTAGTGCGAATAGTGAACATCTCGTACCTCGAAACTTGCACGGTCACGCGAAAGACCGCCGGGACCGAGGGCTGAAAGTCTTCTCTTATGAGTAAGCTCTGCGAGGGGGTTATTCTGATCCATAAACTGTGAAAGCGGTGAAGAACCGAAGAACTCCTTGATAGCCGCTACAACAGGACGGATATTTATAAGAGCATTGGGAGTTATCTTGTCACCTTCCTGTGACTGAAGTCCCATACGCTCACGGATAACTCTTTCCATTCTTGCAAAGCCGATTCTGAACTGGTTCTGTAACAGTTCACCAACGCTGCGGATACGTCTGTTTCCGAGGTGGTCGATATCGTCAACTTCACCGACGCCTTCGCAAAGGTTGATGAAGTAGCTTACTGTTGCAAATATATCGTCAAGAGTGATGTGCTTTGGGATAAGGTCGTCAACTCTGTTTGAAAGCTCTTCTGTAAGCGCCTCAACATCATCGCCGCACTTGTCGAGTATCTCACGCAGTACCTTGAAGCATACCTTCTCATTGATGCCGAGAGCCTCTGCGTCGATAGATCCGGGAATATATCCTGCTATATCTACCATACCGTTGCCGAGAACCTTGGCGATCTTATCTTCAGAGAAGATCACGCACTCCATAACGCCTGCCTGCTCGATCATCTGAGCCTTTTCGGTGTTGATGAATTCGTTCTCGTCAACAAGGATCTCGCCGGTTGTGGGATCAATAATCGGCTGAGCCGCCTTGTGACCTGCTATTCTTGATGCAACGCCGAGCTTCTTATTGTACTTGTAACGGCCGAACCTTGCAAGGTCATATCTCTTTGCGTCAAAGAACAGGTTGTTGAGGTGTGTCTTTGCAGAATCAACCGTAGGGGGCTCACCGGGTCTTAGCTTTCTGTAGACTTCAAGAAGAGCCTCTTCTGTATTCTTGGTCGAATCCTTTTCCTGAATAGTCTGAACTATTCTGGGGTCCTCACCGAACAGATCAATAAGATCGTCGTCACTGCTGATACCGAGCGCACGGATAAACGTCGTAGCGGGTATCTTTCTGTTCTTATCTATACGGACATAATAGATGTCATTCGAGTCCATCTCATATTCGAGCCATGCACCTCTGTTGGGGATAACAGTAGACTTGAATAACTTCTTACCCGTTTTATCGTAGTCAAAGCCATAATAAACGCCGGGGGAACGAACGAGCTGTGAAACTATTACACGCTCTGCGCCGTTGATAACGAACGTACCGCTGTCGGTCATCAGAGGGAAGTCACCCATGAATATCTCATTTTCTACAACTTCACCCGTTTCGGTATTCCTGAGCTGTGCTTTTACTCTTAAAGGTGCAGCGTAAGTCGTATCACGCTCCTTGCACTCTTCTATAGTATACTTCGGGGTCTCGTCGATACGGTAATCAACAAAGCTCAGTACCAGTTTGCCGTTAGCGTCGGTAATAGAAGAAATATCCTTGAATACTTCCTTTATACCCTCGTCCAAGAACCACTGATACGAGTCCTTCTGTATTTCAATGAGATTCGGCATTTTCTGAACTTCATTGATCTTGGAAAAACTCATACGGGTATTTCTACCCAGTTTTACCTGCTTGACATTCACCATGGGCTTTACCACTCCTTAATTTATTCGTAGGGATTTACTGCATCGGATTTTCCGCATAGGACTGAGCTTTTCGGCACTTTTCGACCCATGACGCATTTAACCTCAACGCATATAAATCCATTATGATACATTTTAGTATTGTACCACATACGAAGGGCAAAGTCAATAGAAAAATCGCTTAACTTTTGTCTTTATTCTCATTTTTCTATAGTTGTTTTGACCGAAAATATGTCAAAATGCCGATTTTGCCATATAAAATTTATATATACATATTCCTTGTTGATATGGCAGGAGCATATGCGAAAAAACGGCAGACAAGATTGTCCTGTCTGCCGCAGCTTGTAGAAAAAGTCTGTTTTTTCAAAAAAAGTGCTTGTTCACAATCCCTATCCCAAACCCCTTCCCCGTGGCGAAGGGCTGTGTATGCTTGGTTGGCTCTGCATCGTGCAGAGCCTTAGGGCATACACGCCCGGCATCCGTGCCGGGGCTATTTTACTGGGGCTACCGCCCCTAGTCCCTGTTGGGGGCTACGCCCCTCAACCCCATTTTCAAAAATACAGAGGTTTATCGACAGACTGCGGCAGACAAGATTATCCCGTCTGCCGTACTGTTATTATCGCGCTATTGTCCATAGGCAATAGGGTACGATCTCCGCTTTACAGTTCTCTCCCCCTTTTCTTTCGAGCGGATATTCCGATATGCACACTGCCGAATAGCTGTGGCATCGGTGCTTATCGTTATTTTGCACAAATCCCGCATTCTCAAGATTTGTTTCATCAAAGCCATCCGCCGAAATATACACTGTGGCAAGCAATGTACCTTTTTCACTGTACACTTTTACTTCAAGAGATCCGTCAAGCACCGCTTTTCTTTCGCCGAGAACAGGAACGCTTTTCAGCAATATATCAACATATACTTCAACATTACCGCCGTCTGTCAACCTGCACAACGGTTTGCCTATGTCAAGCATTGCGAACTTGCCTGCCGTATCAGAATAATCCACCGGATTTCGGTTTATCTCATTTACCTTACGTTCCGCCGTTACCTCATCAAGCTCAGTAGTATTGCTTTCGCCGCCGGTAAGCTCAGACACCGCAGTTGACATATTTCCGCTGCGTTTTTCATACCATCTCAGTATTCCGACAAGATCAAGTTCATGCCTGAGTTTCGCCGTATATTTTTCCTTGCCCGTTATGACAGCTCTTGCATATTGCATTTGTGCTTTCTGCTTCTCGACGTTTCTCACATTGTATTCATCACTGCTTCTGTCGGATAACGCATCTGTAAAATTATCCTGCGTACAGTTGTCTGTCGATAATTCCGTTCCGGCGTTTTTTCCGTTTCTCTTTATAAGAATAAAAGTTATGAATACCTCCGACAATATCGCCAAGAATATGAACAACACCGTAAATACAATTATTTCTCCTGTATTATCAATGTAATGTGTAGCCATAAACCCTCTCATATACACATTTTCTCTTTAGTACTTATAAGTTCTATTTTTATCGTTATACCGCGTAAATGTGATAAGGTCAATAATACCGTCAGATTCTAAGTACTTTCATAAAGACTAACGTCATAAGGAGATGGATTTGTGTATTTTCAGCGGTTGCGTGACCTTCGTGAGGACAAGGACTTAAATCAGACGCAGACAGCGGAAATGCTCGGCATTAAGCAGACTGTCTACTCGAGATATGAACGCGGTTTTCAGACTATTCCCGTCGAGCATGTACTGACGCTTGCCGACTTCTATGACGTATCGACCGATTATATTTTCGGAAGAACAAACAACAAAACGACGGCAAAATAAAAAGAGCAGCGACTGCATACACGGGCAGCCGCTGCTTTTTATTCGCAGTTAAAACAGTTTCAGCTAAGCGCAGGCTCTATCTCAAACCAGTCAAAGTCAAAGTCACATCCCGGAAGAAAACGGAACTCCACCTTTACCTTTCCCCTGATATCGGGAAGTCTGTGTGATACCGTGATCGGCATACCACTGCCGGGAAACTCAACTATCTCTTCGATCCTGCCATTTTCGGTATGGAAGTGAACATGGATAGAATCGTTGTCGTGGCGCGTCATACCGTGAATGCGGATAAGACTTGTTCCGTTATCAAAATCCATGTCGTCAAAGTCGAGAAATACGTTGTTGCCGATACCCTTTACGCTTGTTCCGTCTTTGGTGTAAGTATCGCCGTGGATAAGATTGCAATCGACACTGCAAAGCCGTTCATAAGCTTTCCGGCGTGGTGTGAAAAGAAAGCCGCCAAAGTCAATGCGCAGATCGGTTTTATCAAATTCAAAATAGATATCCTTTTCTCCGGTCAAGCGGCTTGACAGCTTATAATGATTGTCCTTGTAGGTCTGCCATTCAAAGTTTGCCTGATAGGTGAATTCGCCGATAAGGACAGAGTTTTCTGCACCGGGATAGCCCTCCCAGAGTCTGAAACCGAACGGGCAATCCTTGTGCCAGTTTATAATGCGGACAAGAAATTCATCTGTGCCATACTTGCCGAAATCGGTCTTTTTAAAGCCGACTATATTGTTGTCGGCAGTAATGCTTACTCCTCCGCAACGTACCTCATCCATAAGTGATATGCTATCTGAGTAAAGGCAGGCGGTAACAAACGTATAAGGGTCGAAAACCGGCTGTCCGAAGCCGTTTGCGGTAAATTCATACTCGGACAGCACCTGCGGAAATTCACTGCCGTTGTCGGCACTGCAGCGAAGTCTGAACGCACCGTCGCCGTTTACATGGACTACAGCTGAAAGATTTTCACTTTCTGTAACGGTCGCAATATTGGTTTCGATCCCGCTTGCGGTTACTATGCTCCACTTCAAAGAACGGTATGTTGCATTTGACGGGAAAATTGTTGCGACAACGTTACAGTCGTTGTTGTCGGGCGTAAGCTCAATTCCGGTGCTTCTTTCAAGTTCAATTTTTCTTATCGGAACATCAGAACCTATTTTATAGTCGCCTTTGTCAGTAATATTTTCAAGCGTTGATATTCCATCTCTGATATCCGACTTTACCTTTTCAATAGTAATTACGGATTTTTCAAGTCCATTACCCTCAGCCGTTACTGTTATAACGCCATCAGAAGTATCAGCCGAGATATACGCTACCGCTTTACCCGAGAAAAGTCTGCGGTCAGCCGACTTGTAATTGTCATAGTCAGTGCTGTCGCCGTTATCAAAGCCGACAAGTCTTCCTCCGTCTACTGTAAGGAATATCCTGTCCCTTGCGTTCTCAACGGGATTTCCGTCCTTGTCAACGGTTGATATTGTAACAAAAGCCAGATCCTCGCCGTCTGCCTTTACAGTGTCACTGTATGCAAAAAGAACTATCTTTGCGCTGTCGCCGAAAGAACGCTTTACATCTTCATAAACCGTGCCGTCAGCAGCGGTAGCCTTAACTCTTATCTCACCCTTTTCATAAGGGATCTGCCAATTTACCGTGTATTCATCGGGGTGCTTTACCCCACAGCTCCTGCCGTTTACAAATAGTTCTACATCACCTATATTCGTGTATGCGACTACATCAATAAGCTGACCCTCGTTGAAATCCCAGTAAGGCATAAGATGAAGTACAGGCTTATCTGTCCAGGCAGACTGATATAAGTAGAAACTATCCTTGCGCAGTCCTGCCGTATCGATATTGCCATAGTAAGAGTTCTTGGTAGAATACGGCGACGGCTCTCCTATATAATCGCTTCCCGTCCAGATATACATTCCGGCGCAGACATCTATATCACGGTTCAAAGCTATTATCTTCTGAGCGGTATCGGCAGACGCTCCTGCACGGCAGTTGCCGAGTGATGAGCATTGCATATCGGGGTGAGTAAGGAACGCCGTACCAAGCGGAAAATGATACACTCCTCTGCTCTTTACACCCGATGTAGTTTCACTGCCGTATATCTTCCAGTCGGGATGCTCCTTGTGGTGCAACTCGTACAGTCTTTCAAGATAGTTGTATCCCACAAGGTCGACCTGCTCTGCACAGTTCTGAGCGCCCTCCCACGGCATATAGTTTGAGCCGATTGTTGTCGGTGCATTGCAAAGCGGATCGCTCTTCCTGACTGCTGTATGAAGCATTCTCGCTACCTCACAACCACGCGGCGAAACGTGAGTGTCATATATCTCGTTGCCCACGCTCCACATTATAACGCTCGGATGATTTCTGTCACGGCGTATCCACGAGGCAACGTCTTTCTCGTACCATTCATCAAAGAACCTTGCATAGTCAAACTCGGTCTTTGGGCGCTCCCACATATCAAAAGCTTCACTGTCAACCAGTATGCCCATTTCATCGCAAAGCTCCATAAAAGCCTTTGCAGGCGGATTGTGAGAAGTTCTTACAGAATTTACGCCCATATCAAGCATACTCTGAAGCTGTCTTCTTGCCGCCGACTTGTTGAAAGCCGCACCAAGACAGCCAAGGTCATGGTGCAGACAGACGCCGTTGAGCTTGATATGCCTGCCATTGAGATAAAAACCGCTGTCGGGCTTATACTCAATTTCACGCAGTCCGACCTTTTGTGCGCTGCTGTCGATCACCTTACCGTCATTTTTCAGGTTTACATATAATGTAAGCAGGTTGGGACTGTCAATATCCCATATGTATTCATCGGTAAGCCGATTCAGCGATAAAGCGGTTTCAGTTACCGTTTCAGCCGGGATTTCAGCAGAATAAAGAATATCGTTATCCTTAGCAAGCGTAAATTCTATTGTTAACCCATCGGGGTTTACAACTTCTGCCGACAGCTTCACGTCAAATCCGTCCGCTGTTTTATCGGTATGGAAGTACACGCCGTCGGTCGCAAGGTAGTTCTTCTCTGTAACGATAAGATAAATGTCACGGAAAATACCCGCACCGGAATACCAGCGTGTGTTGGGACTGCGGTGTCTTACAAGTACCTTTATCTCATTTTCGCCGTCGTGGAGCTTTCCTGTCAGGTCAACCTCAAAAGTGCTGTAACCGTACTTGTTTTCGCCTGCGGCTTTGCCGTTTACATAAACGGTGCAATCCATATAAACGCCCTCAAAGTAAAGACGTACGCTCTTATCGCTTACCTTACCGAAATCATATTTCTTCACATAACGTCCGAAAGAAGTTTCGTAAAGATCCTTTGCATTGCAGATAAGCCAGTCATGCGGAATGTCAATCGGCTTATAATCTGCGTTCCAATCGTTTTCAAGGCTGTCGTCCGCTTTTGTCTTTGCAAAGCTCCAGTCGTTATTAAAAAGCGTCTTCATATTCTCTCCATTTATCTCAGTACAGAACGGGAAGTTTATCCTTTGTTACGACATATTCACTGTTATATACCTTTTTAAGCTGTTCGTGCGTATTGAATTTTTCTGTAAGGCAGAACGGCTTTGACCACGTCATATATGACGACCAGCCGACCTTTTCCGATACTACCGCTTCGGGACTCGGCAACGTACCTGTTTCACCGATAATCGTTATTTTCTTCGCACTTGTAATCTCGCAGAGGTTATAATACATATCACTCTGTGAAGTATGCTCATGTTCGGGCGGGTACATATCCCTCGATATGATATCAACGACATCATCGCCCGGATAACATTCGGGAACCTGCGAGTTCCATACCCATATAAGATTGTCAAGATGAAACTTGTTCGTGTATCTGTCGTGCATAAGACGGAACAGCTTTTTTACCGTATCTGCGCCCTTTGCACCCCACCAGAACCAATCACCGTCGCCCTCGTGGAACGGCCGCCATAAAATCGGAACGCCTTTATCGCAGAAAGGCCGGAGTATCCCTGCCATTGTATCCATATCGGAAAGCAGAGCCTCGTTTTCAGGTGTGCCGTCAATCACCGCCTTGCTTGCGTCAAAGTCGGTATTCTCGCTGAAAAACGATTTTGACCTGCCGTAAAGCGGAGAGAACCAGTGCCAGCACATAGTGATAAGCCCTTTCTGCTCTGCCCACTCCCACGCTCTTTTAAGCATGCCGTAATTTTCTGTGACCTCGGTCATACATTCTTCATCGGTATCGTAATAGTTTATATTCGGCGAATATGACAGCAGTTCAAAGCCGAGAAGTGCAGGCTTTTTTCCCGTTACATCTTCTATAAGGTGAAGTTCTTCCTGTGCCATAGTCTGAGTATGCTGTCCCGTTATGATTTTTTCATATGTTATATCGGACAGGTATTTCAGTACATTGCGCACACCCTGCTGTGCGTTGGGGTTTGATGGGGTATATAGTTTATCGCTCATTAAAGCGTTCTCCTCTCGTGTAAATCTTTATGTAATCATAGCATAAAAGCCCGGCAATGGCAATAGCATTATGTGCCGATACAAGAAAAAATTTGAGCCTTGACCTGTACGGATACATTAATGCAATTCCTGCACGCGCACAACAATACCCCTTACCGGATCGCTCGCAATAAGGGGTATTCTGTACTATTTTACTCTGATATCTCTCAGCTTTATATAGCTTTCGTCCACTTTATCAGTATATCGCTTATCACTGCCGTCAAGAATTTCAGTAATGCGCTTACAGCACTGGCTGTAGAACTCGTCTTCATAGTGTACAATATGCGCACCGCCAAGCGGGAATCTGTCATCGGCAAAAAAATGTTTTGAAACATCTATGACATAACAACAGGTCAGCCGTGCAAATTTTTCCTCGTATTCGGCAATAAAAGCTTTCTTTTCTTCAAATGTATTATCATTGTCGGGAAGAATTTCAAGCTTGTTTTCAAGCGAAATATAACGGTTTTTAAGGTCGGCTTTGATTAAAATTATATTCTTTCCGTAACGGCTCAGAACAAAATTACAGAATCTATCAAGCATTTTATCAAGATATTCACGGCTCTTTTCACAAAACAGATATGTGCTTTCACATTTATCCGCTATTGATTTATAGAAATCCGTGCGAAGAATAAAGTCGTCCACTTCAAAAAGTAAACCGCCGTAATTTTTCATATTGCAGATAATGTCGTACATATCGAGTATCAGCCAGTCGGCGGCACTGCCCGATAAAATCCGTCTGCCCTCATGCAAAAACGCTTCTTTTATAGTACGTCTGCGCCATGAACTACCGCAGAATTTGTCAGCACCGATATTGATATCAAACGGTACATCAGGCTCCCCCGACAGTAAGAACGGTTGTTTAAATATATATTTATCTACATATATCTCGCTTATATTGCGGTTTACCGTTTCTCTTGAAATACAACTGCCCCATATATCAATCACTGCAGGCTTACAGCTCTTTTTGTATTCCTCAAGTGCGTTCTTATCATCTTTTATAAGAAATATATATTCGCAGTTTTCCGTATTGGTGAATTTATAAACAGAGGTAAGCTTCTTCGCAAGCTGTTTTTTTACAAGGAAATTTTCCTCGAAAATTATCCTGATATCCTCATACCGGCAATCTGTCAGATCACCGTCGATACATACTACAGCGTTTATTGCGGATATCACCTTTTCTGCGCCGTGCATTCTGCCGAGTATGATTTTTGCGTCTTCGTATGACTTTACCTCATTTTCACGCAAAAGAGCAAGATAGGCGGTATTCTCAGCCGCGAACTGCTTTGAAGTAAGCTCTATCAACCTGTCGGCTACATACGTTCTGTCAAGCAATTGTGACTGATACGCTCTTGCGGTCATATTATCGTAATAGCGTATAACACGGCTGAGCCACAGATTTATATCAGGTTTGTCAAAGCAGAATTTTCCCTCTGCTTCACCTCCGATCACCATATCGGTTTTAATGCGTACATCGTCATAAAACAGCGGCTCATAGGCTGTCACCATATTGCTTGCGGCGTCACCGAAATATCCGCCTGCAACGTCTATCACGACAGGCTGAAGCAGTGATATAAGATAATCTTCATACGTCCGTATGCGCTTATTGAGCGCATTCCTGTTTTTACCGTTTCTGAGCTGACCGTGCTTTGCACACATATCGCTGAAAGTCAGTCGAACGAGAATAATCCTATTCTTTGCATAATGCGAGGAAATGGTTTCAGCATACTTTTTAAGCGCCGTCTTCCATACCTTTTCATCAAAAGGCGGAGATATACGTTCAAATTTATCCTTGTTCGTATTGTAAAAATCCGAGCTTAAGAAGTTCTGTGAGGCAGTATAATAACTGTTGCCGTATTTATAACACGACACCGCCGCCATAGTATACAGGTCGATGACTATATAGTCTGCTTTGCTGTCGCTTATATAGCTGTCAAAATTCTTTGCTATATCAAGCCTGTTTCTTGCGTTTCCATATTTGCCCGAAAGCGCGCTCTTTTCGCTCATAAGCGAAACAGGCGATAATATAAGCGGTGTGTCGTCATAATTGTAACCGCTGTCGGAAAAAACTTTTCTCAGCACCGCAGAGCCCTGCAAAAGAAATTCCGGCTTACCGCAGATATCCGCACTTTCGCCGAGAATTCTGTTTATGCGTTCTCTTGCCGCCTTACGGCTTTCGGTAAGATTGCCGTTAAGCACAGTCACTGTATAATCGTCCGACGTGTCCTCGCAGAGAACCGGTATACACGTTATATCGGCTGTAATTCTGCCGTCTGTTCTTGTCAGCGTCAGGTCAACTATCGTACTCTCGCGGTTTTCACGCATTTCTTTCATAGATGACAGGAGATTACCGAGCGAATAGAAGCACATAACCTCTCTGCCGTCTGCGGTTTTTATCTTTTCGGCACACTGCATAACGTGTGGGTGCGAACCTATAATAAGGTCAGCGCCGCACTTTGCCATATATTCTGCCGTTTTATGTTGCACATTGCGTACAGTTACAGAGTTCATTTTGCCCCAGTGCTGATATGCTATTATATACTCTGCACCGTCATTTTTCAGTGAATTTACAAGCTCTCTGAAACGCAAAGGCTCATATTTGCCTATAAGGTGCGGTGGGATATCTTTTTCCAGTCCGTTTGATATGGAATTTACTGCTGTAAATCCGACTTTTATTCCGTTTATATCCACAATATACGTTTCATCATCAAGCGTGCCTATATTAGCCATACCGCCGTTTTTTATGCACCGGACAGTAGCTTCAAGACCTTTGAACCCCGTGTCGCAGTTATGATTGTTAGCAGTTACAAGTGCTTTAAATCCACAGTCTTTGACAGCATCAATGAACGTTGAGGGTGAGTTACAATTCGGGCTTCCGCTGTCTGTTCTTATTTTCTCGTATTCATAAGGCGCACCGTCAAAGCAAGTGGTTTCAAGCACTGCAACCGAGTAATCCGCTGACTTTATCGTGCTTTTCAGCGCTTTAAATGTATCGGAAAAATCAAGCGAACGGGTCGCGGCTTTTCTTTGCTGTTCAAGCGAACACATAATATCACCGCAGAGCATAATTCTTGCTGCCGGCAAACAACGTGACATATTTCTGCCGACTGCGACCTTTACTTTAAATGTTTCGCCGTCATCGGCGGTCAGCGTTATGAAGGCAATCCCGTCCGAAATCGCGGTCACCTGTCCGCCTTTTGTCACCGTTGCAACACTTTCATCATCACAGCTGAAAACGACTGCGGGAACGATATTGCGGCGTTCCCATACGATCTGTGACGTTTCGCCCCTGTCCATTGTGATCACATTCTGCGCTCTGAGGTGTTTGCATATCGGTGTAAATTCCGCAGGTCGTGACAGTTCACCTGCTATCTCCTTACCGTCACTGTAGCAGAACGCCTTTACCCTGACAAGGTACTTTCTGCCGTTGCGAAAGCCCAGTATCAGCTTGGAAAGGTTCTGCGCATAACGTGACTTTATACACTTTTCAGGCTCATCGGCATTATAGAACTGTAAAATGTAACCGTCTGCGCCGTCTACAGCCTGCCAGTCGGAACGCACAGAGCCGTCATAAGCGGTCGCAAACAGATTCTGCGGAGCTTTCAGCATAGTAGTACCTCCGTAATTACTTATTTACTACCGGTTTTCTTATTATTGAATGGGGCGGGAACTGAACGGGATAATCAAAGTACATCTTTTCTGTTGCGCGGTTTGCTATCTCGGTCTGCTCGCCCTTTGAATTTATAAGATACGGAATATCGAGCTTTACGGGCTTCTTTCCGGGTGACAGCACTTCAAGGTCATCGTGAACGGTAAAATAGTTTCTCTGTGTGATATTCACCCTGCCGTTTTCACAGCTGTCAACCACGCCGACAAAGTCACACTCACGGATATATCCGCTGTTTTCGTAATACTGGTTAGCGTCATCCTTATTGAAGTAGAAACCTGTGCAGTACTGTCTGTGACTTACCTTGTACACCTCGTCTATCGCCCACTGCGGTACAGGCTCATTATTTTTAACCGAGTCAAGTGCCGCTCTGTAGGCATTCGTAACAGTAGCTGTATAATATGCGGACTTTGCTCTGCCCTCTATCTTGAAGCTTGTAACGCCTGCGTCCTTAAGTTCTTTGAGATGTTCTATCATACACATATCCTTAGCATTAAGTATATATGAACCGCCCTCTCCCTCGGACAACTCGTAATAGTCGCCGGGACGCTTTTCTTCGACAAGATGATACTTCCATCGGCAAGGCTGAGCACACTCACCCTTGTTCGCATTTCTTCCTGTCATAAAGCTCGAAAGCAGACATCTGCCCGAGAACGACACGCACATTGCGCCGTGTACAAAAACTTCAATATCCATATCCTCGGGTATGTTGTCCCTGATACGCTTTATATTCTCTATATCGACCTCTCGGGCAAGCACTACTCGCTTTGCACCCATCTTGTACAGTTCGTTTGCGGTAACATAGTTTACAACGCCTGCCTGAGTGGAAACGTGTATTTCAAGGTCGGGCACTGTGCGCTTTATAAGTGCGATACAGCCGATATCGCTTACAATAGCGGCGTCTATACCACAGTCGTATGCTGTCTTTATAAATCCGGGAAGCAGTTCTATCTCATCGTTTGACGGAACGGTATTGCAAGTAAGGTGTACCCTTGCGCCTCTTGCGTGAGCATACTCAACGCCCTTTTTCAGCGTTTCGGGGTCGAATTTTGCAGATCCCGCCCTCATACCGAACATAGTGCTTCCAAGATATACAGCGTCACAGCCGTAATCAACGGCAGACATAAGACATTCTAAATCACCCGCAGGCGACAGTAATTCTAACATAACATTAACCTTTCATTCTGAATTATTTTACGGTTCTATTACAACATTCCGCCGCAGAAAGCTCTGCGGCGGAATGTATTCATCATGGTTTTAATCTGCTATTGCGTGGTCAAGACCGCACTTACGGAGATTTTCTTCGTGCTCTGCTATCGTTTCGGCAAAGTACATATCCGTTGTTTCGGGGTCTGCGCAGAAATAATAGTAGTTAGTTTCGGGTGCATAAAGCACAGCCTTTATCGCATCTAGACCTGGGTTGCAGATAGGTCCGACAGGAATACCGACACATTTATATGTGTTATATGCGTCAAACATCTTCTGGTCGAACTGATCTGTCGTCAGATGCGGCTTGATGTGTTCGTCAACATAATGCACGGTAACGTCCGATTCGAGATGCGGGAACGATTCTTCGTCTGCCATACGGTTGAAGAATACCGACGCAACATTGCCCATATTTGCGGTCGTGTCTGCCTCCCGCTGTGCAATCGACGCAAGCGTCATAGTTTCGTCAAGTGTAAGTCCGAGCTCGGTCATACGGTTATAATATCGTGCCGTAATCTTGTTGTTGAAGTTCTGATAGATTATATCAAGAGCGTCTGCCGCATAATCGCTTGTATCAAGCTCCTTATTATCCTCAAGTGCGGGTATAATGTAGAACTCGTATGTGTCAGGGAAGATGTAGCCCTCCATCTGATAGTACTTCAGTTTTTCGTCTTCAAGACGCTTCTGGAACTTGTAAGTGTCGCCGAGCGTCTTGCACTGCTCCATAAAGTCCTCTGCACGGCATACAAGATTATCTTCCATCATCTGTGCTATCTCATCAATAGTCATACCCTCGGTTATCTGTATTGTTACAGTCTGATTTACAGTTGAAACAGTCTGCAATGTCGAAATGAGCGAGCTGTAAGACATAGTGGTGTCTACTGTAAATGTTCCCTTTATGAACTTGTCGCCCTTGCCGAACATATTGGTATAAAGCTTGAACACGTCCGGCATATTTATAATACCGAGGTTTGCAAGGTCCTGCGCTATTTCATCGGTAGTTGAATCTTCATTGATATGTATTTCAGCCTGGCAATAGGTCTTGCCGATACCTGTAAAGTCAAGCACCGATTTTACTATATAAGTTGCTAAAAACGCAGAAACAGAAATTATGAATATAGACAGCAGAACGCCCGCAAGTATATGCGACATAGTTCTTCTGTGGCGGTTCTTTGCTTTTATCTTCTTATTTCTCTCTTTCTTTCTGGCAAGATATTCCTGATATTCCTCTTCGGTGACCTCATCGCTGTCTTCTGCATTGTCGTTATCACCGCTCGCATCATCATTTTCAGGTTCGCTGTCATATGACGGTTCGCTCTGCTCGACTTCACCCGTATGGAAGTCCTTCAACGAATTCATCATTATAGTGCGATCCTCTGTATTGCCGGTGTTTTCCTTGCCGCCGACTGTATCAAAAGGATTATTCTCCATTTTTGTTTCCTTTCCGTTATTCTGTAATGACGATATCGACGCATCTGTCATACTCGTCAACCGGTATATCATCGGTCATAAATTCACTGTAGCATACTCCGACAGTATAGCCTTTATATCTGCTTATGAATCTGTCATAATATCCTTTGCCGTAACCCAGTCTGTAGCCGTCATAGCTAAAACATAGCCCGGGAACTATCAGAACGCTGTTCTGTGCATTCTCGGCTTTTATTATCTCACAGTGTTGTTTTGGCTCGTCGATGCCATACATACCCTTTTCCAGATCGTCAAACGTATGTATAACGCAGAACTCCATATTGCTGCCGTCAATACATCTCGGTACGGCAACAGTCTTTTCTGCGACGAAGCACCTCGCTATGAACTCTCTTGTACCGACTTCGCCCCTAGCCGAAACAAACGGCAATATAAGCTCTGCCGACTGCACCTTTTCAAGCTCTAAAAGCTTTTCGGTTATTGCGGAATTTTTAACAGCTGTTTCACTGTCGCTAAGCTCTTTCCGCTTTTGAAGCATAACTTTTCTTAGCAGTTTTTTCTGCTCGTTTACCGTTATCTGCACTGTAAAGCCTTAGCTATCTTCTCGGCTTTTCCTTCGCCGCAAAGCAATGCACCGAGTGCAAGTCCGAATTCTATAGCCGCACCTGCTCCCTTTGCTGTAACTATATTATCATCTATATTTACAAGGTCGCCCGTGAACATTGCGCCCTCAAGGAATTGTTCAAAGCCGGGGAAGCAAGTTGCCTTTTTGCCTTTCAGAAGTCCCAGCTTTCCGATTATAGACGGAGCGGCACAGATAGCACCTATTGCTTTCTTATTATCGGCGCAGAATTTTATTGCCGCCTGTACAACGGGGCTCTTTTCAAGATTAAGCGTTCCGGGCATACCACCGGGGAGAACTATCATCTCGACCTTATCAGTCATAATTACGTCATTATCGGTAATATCGGCTGTAACGGAAATTCCGTGTGCGCCTGTGATCTTACCGCCGCCTACACCTACTGTAACAACTTCCTTACCGAATCTCTTTAAAATATCAATCGGGGCAATTGCCTCGGTTTCTTCAAATCCGTCAGCTAAAAATGCGTATATCATCTTGTTATCCTTTCTCAACGTTATAGACTGCGCTGAACTTCTCTACCATAAAACACGGGCGGTATGACCTCTTCGCCTTGCGGAGGTTCTCCTCACCCATATCTTCTTCCCTGTTTATATATTCAAGTCCTTTACAGAACCTGTTTGCCATCATATAGTTAATCATCGGATATGCTCCGTCATAATCGGTAAACGCTTTTTCAACGTGGGTCACAAACGTATCACTGCATTGCTGTTCGCCGTACGAAAACGCCTGTACCTTGCCATCGACTCTTAAGATTCCGCCGACAAGACCTAAGTCAAAGAAATGCTCAAGTCCGATTCCGACAGCGCACATTTCCTCCGATTTATCCTCGCTTTTATCGCAATCATTGCGTATGCACCATTCGAGGCTCATCTGCTTGCATTCGTCAATATTGTCCGGCGTAATATCCTCAAAGCTCCAGTTAAGCTGTTTGAAACGGTTTATATAATTACGCTTTGAATGAAGCTTCTTTCCGCCAAGCGTTGCAAGCGACTGCGACTGATACACATAGTCATACAGATCTTCGCTTGTATCGAAGGTGAACATACCGGGATAACGCTGTTCGAGCATCTGCTTGTCCTTTATATCCATACTGCAGAATTCAAACGGTATTCCCGTACTGTCACAGTAATTTTTCAGTTCTGAAAGCAGTGCGTCAGTATCGCCTTTTCCGGCGGGAAACACGAAACAGTTTCCGTGCTTTGATACATAAAAATCCTGAAAACGTCCTACTGTAATGTTGTAAACACCGCTCCACACAAAGTTGTTTGTGAAGTTATACTCACAACCTCTGTAGTCGGATAACTTTAACAGCGGATCTATCCACTGCTTGTCGCTGAGTTCTATTTTCTTTAATTCCAACACTTTATATTACCTTACTTTTGTGCCTGTTATTTACCGTAAATCATCTCAGACAATTCCTTATTTATCTTTTCGGGAGTGTAAGGATTTATACCGTCCGAGCACGGCAGTATATACCAGCTATTCTTGTCGGCTGTGTATAGCGCCGCTTCACGACACGCTTTTAAAAATGATATATTTCTTTCGTGAATATCCTTCTTCGCCTCATCTCCGCCGTAACGTGCGGAAAGGAGCTTTTGCGATACCTCTATCGGCATATCGAGGAATATTATCTTTTCGGGACGTGGAATTGCGAACTTATCGTACTCGTAGTCCTCAAGCCACTCAAGGTACTCATCCCATTGGGATTTTTCCAGCTTTGCCATCTGATATATCGCATTTGAGGAGGTGTATCTTGCGGCTATTATGGTCTTGCCGGCTTTATAATCCTTTTCCCAGTCGGTCTTGTAGCTGATATAACGGTCTATCGCATAGAAACTGCCTGCCGTATATGCGCCCGTTCTGCCGTTTTCCTCGCATAATTTACCGCTGAGATAGTCCTTGATTATCTCGCCGCTTGCACTGTTGTAATTCGGGAAGCTGATGAAACGGATATTGCCGTCTGCGCTTGCTTTCAGCATCTCAAGCTGTGTACTTTTACCGCAGCCGTCAAGCCCTTCTATTACAAACAGTTTTCCGCATTTTCCGTTATTGCCGTTCATACAAACACTCTCTCATAATATAGTTTAGTTTTATTTTATCACAAAATCCGTGTCAAGTCAACTTAAAATAAACGCACAAAGTCTTTTGTGACTTTGTGCGTTTAAAATCATTATTCAGCACATTGAACGTTCAACGGTGATTACGGCATTGAGCCTGCCGTCCTTTTCCGCAATTGCGTTCTTTATCATAAGAGCAAGCTCCCCGTCCTTATATCTGAAGCCGAAAGGCGTTACCAGGTCGAAAATTACATTTATCCTTGAAACACCGTCGGTAATGCGGAAATCGTGGATAGTAAGACTGCTGTCGATATTTTTTATTATATCAAGTACCGCCTTTTTTGCCTCGTCCGCTTTCTTGTCATCCACAACGACAGGATCCATATGTATCGTAACACTGCATCTGTACTTTTCCCTGAGATCGTCCTCTATAAGATCTATAAGCTCGTGTGCAAGCATTATATCTGTTTTACTGCTTATTTCGGCATGGAGAGATATTACCATTCTGCCTACGCCGTAATCATGCACCATAAGATCGTGTACGCCGACTATACCGTCATAGCTCATTACAGTGTTTTCAATTTCCTCCACCAGTTCCTTTTTAGGCTTAGTACCAAGCAGCGGAGTAAGACTTTCCTTGAATGTGTTGAAGCCTGTGTAGAGGATAAAAAGTGCAACAACGATACCTGCATATGAATCAAGTTCAAAACCGCTGAACATCTGTATGAACATACAGATGATTACTACCGATGTAGAAATGCAGTCGGACAGAGAATCTGCCGCAGCAGCTTTCATTGTGGCGCTGTCTATTTTCCGACCGAGCTTTGTATTGAACAGTGCCATCCACAGCTTCACAAGAAGCGACGCTCCAAGCACCGATACGGCAAGTATGCTGAACTCCGACTTTTCGGGCGAGAAGATTTTTTCGACCGAGCTTTTACCAAGTTCAAAGCCCATCATCATTATGATAAAAGAAATTATTATGCCCGAAACGTATTCCATTCTGCCGTGACCGTAGGGGTGTTCGCTGTCCGCAGGCATTCCTGCCATTTTAAAGCCGACAAAGGTCATTATTGATGAGCCTGCGTCTGAAAGGTTGTTGAATGCGTCAGCGATTACGGAGATACCGCCGGATAATATACCTGCAATCAGCTTTCCGAGAAACAAAAGTATGTTAAGTACGATACCGGTAAATGCTCCGAGATACCCGTAACGCTTTCTGACAGCGGGATCGGATGTGTTTTTGCTGTCCTTTACGAACAGTTTTATAAGCAGATTAGTCATGACTATTCCCCCATATTACACGAATACGGAGCAACATAATGCATTGCTCCGTATCGGATATCAAGTTTTAAATAAATCAGTCCTTATTGCCCATAAGCAGTACCATTACCGCCTTCTGTGCGTGGAGTCTGTTTTCAGCCTCGTCAAAGATTTCGTTTGCGTGTTCTTCAAACACCTTGGCTGTGATCTCTTCTTCTCTGTGTGCGGGCAGGCAGTGCTGTACCATAGCGTCGGGCTTAGCGACAGCCATAACCTCATCGTTTATCTGGAAGCCCTTGAATGCTTTCTTTCTGATTTCGGCTTCGCCTTCCTGACCCATAGATGCCCATACGTCTGTGAAGATAACGTCTGCGTCCTTTGCAGCCTTTATAGGATCGTCTGTCAGCTCAAAGCAGTTATACTTCTTAGCAAAAGCAAGTGTTGTAGCGGCAGGGTGGTAGTTCTCAGGGCAGGCAACAGATACGCTCATACCTGTCTTTAAGCCGCCGACAATGAGCGAGTTTGCCATATTGTTGCCGTCGCCTATGTAGCACATCTTAAGACCGTCAAGCTTACCCTTGTACTCACGGATTGTCATAAGGTCAGCAAGCACCTGGCAAGGATGAGAAAGATCTGTAAGACCGTTGATTATCGGGATATTGCCGTATTCCGCAAGATTTTCAACCTCAGCCTGATCGAATGTTCTTATCATAATACCGTCAATGTAGCGTGATAAAACTCTTGCCGTATCCTGTATAGGCTCGCCTCTGCCTATCTGCATATCGCTTGCTGAAAGGTAAAGGGGATTGCCGCCGAGCTGATACATACCTGTTTCAAAAGAAACTCTGGTTCTTGTAGAAGCCTTGCGGAAGATCATACCTAGCGTCTTGCCCTTTAAATGATCGTGAGGAATGCCGTGCTTAAGCTCATACTTGAGCTGATCTGCGAGATTGAGAATCTCAATGATTTCCTCTGTGCTGAGATCCATCATCTTAAGTAAATGTTTCATAATTTTTTCCTTTCGGTTTTAGTTTTTATTTTATTTTAAAAGCTCTGCTAGTATTTCAAGACCTCTGTCAATATCCTCATAAGAGATAGTGAGCGGAGGAAGAAGTCTTAACTTTTCCTTTGCGGTAAGGATAAGAAGTCCGTGTTCAAGAGCGGCATTCAGTATATCCTTTGCATTCTTGGTCTTTAGCTTTATGCCAATCATAAGACCCATACCCGTAACCGATTCGACCTCGGGTATCTCTTTTAGCTTCTCAGCTATATATCTTCCCTTATCTGCAACCTGCGACAAGAAAATCGGATCCGCCGCTTTCTTCAGCACCTCAATTGCACCTGCACAAGCGATAGGATTTCCGCCGAATGTCGAACCGTGTGTTCCGGGAGTAAGTACACCTGCGCACTTGTCGCCGCTGAGGCACGCACCCATCGGGATACCGCCTGCTATGCCCTTTGCAAGCGTTATTATATCGGCTTTCTTTCCGAAATTATCGCCTGCAAGGAATTTACCTGTTCTGCCGACACCCGTCTGTACTTCGTCCGAGATCGTCAGCACATCACGCTCGGCGCAAAGCTCAAATATTGCGTCAACGAACTTCTGCTCCAGCGGCACAACACCGCCCTCGCCCTGTATGTACTCAAACATTACGGCGCATACCGTATCATCGAGCTTTGCCTTAAGGTCTTCTATGTTGTTTGCTTCAACATTTATAAATCCGTCAACGAACGGGAAGAAGTAGTTGTGGAACACGTCCTGTCCCGTAGCCGACAGCGTACAGAGCGTTCTGCCGTGGAATGAGTTTACAAGTGTGATTATGTTGTGCCTGCCCTTGCCGTATTTGTCGAAGCTGTACTTTCTTGCTATCTTGATAGCACATTCGTTTGCCTCAGCACCGCTGTTGCAAAGGAACATATTCTTCATTCCTGCCGCTTCCGATAATCTCTCGGCAAACTCAGCCTGTACCTTTGTATAATAATAATTTGAGGTATGCTGTATACTGCGTACCTGTTCACACACAGCGTCAGCCCATTCCTTGTTGCAGTAACCGAGCGAGTTTGTGCCGATACCGCTTCCGAAATCTATATACGTCTTGCCGTTTTCGTCAACCGCCTTGTCATCCTCGCCCCTGTCAAGAACAACATTCAGCCTGCCGTATGATCCCATTATATGAGAATTGAATTTGTCTATAGTATTCATATCTGTCCTTTCCGCCTGCATCGTTTGCCGTCAGATAATCATTGTACCTGCGCCCTCGTTTGTAAGCAGCTCTATAAGTATTGAATGAGGTATTCTGCCGTCAATGATATTCGCTTTCTTTACACCTCTGCGGACAGCCTCAACACAGCAATCTATCTTAGGTATCATACCGCCTGAGATTATGCCCTGCTTTTTGAGATAAGGCACTTCTGAAACTCCGACAGTATGTATAAGCGTGCTGTCATCGTCCTTATCCTCAAGAAGTCCCTTTATATCTGTCATAAGGATAAGGTTTTCGGATTTCATCTCAGCCGCAATTCTTGCCGCCGCCGTATCCGCATTGATATTGTATACGGTTCCGTCCTTGCCTGCCGCAACGGTCGAAATTACAGGGATATAGCCCTTTTCGAGAACATCGTTTATAAGGTTTACGTTTACCTGAGTAATCTCGCCTACAAGACCTAAATCCGGATCAAGCTGTTCTGCCTCTATCATATGGTCGTCAAGACCGCAAAGACCTACCGCTCTGCCCTTGTGGCTGTAAAGCAGATCGACAAGATCCTTGTTTACCTTACCGCAAAGCACCATCTGAACGATGTTTATCGTTTCTTCATCGGTGTAACGAAGGCCGTTTACAAACTTGCTCTCCTTGCCGACTTTTTTCAGCATTGCGTTTATTTCGGGTCCGCCGCCGTGTACAAGCACTATCTTGATACCGCAGAGCGACAGCAGAACAAGGTCAGACATTACCGCCTGCTTCAGTCTGTCGTTTGTCATTGCGTTACCGCCGTACTTGACTACTACTACCTTGTTTGAATACTGCTGTATATAAGGAAGTGCGTCGCTGAGTATACTTGCTCTCTTTTCGTTTTCAAGTTCCATCTTCTTTTGTCCTTTCGGTGTCAGCTTCTGTATTCTGCGTTTATCTTTACATATTCATAAGTCAGATCGCAGCCCCACGCTACCGATTTATCGGCACCGTCGTGCATATCAATCCTGATAACAATTTCATCTTCTGAAAGAATCTTGAATGCCTCATCCTCCGAGAAGTCAACACCTGCGCCGTTCTCGCAGACCTTTACGCTGCCCTTTGAAGATGACAGAACGACCTCGACCTTTGAAATATCAAAGTCGCCCTCGGCATAACCTATCGCACAGAGAATACGTCCCCAGTTGGCGTCAGCCGCAAATATAGCCGCCTTTAAAAGACTGCTGTTTATAACAGACAGTGCAACGCTCTTTGCAACAGCTTCTGTAGGTGCGTGGTCAACAACACATTCCATCAGCTTCGTTGCACCCTCGCCGTCACGGGCGGTTTCTCTTGCAAGGTTCATCATTACAGCGTAAAGACCATTTATGAACACTTCATAATCCTTGTCCTCTGCCGTTATTTCCTTGTTTCCTGCAAGTCCAGACGCCATTATGCACAGTGTATCGTTTGTGGATGTATCACCGTCAACGCTTACCATATTGTAAGTAATGTCGGCTGTTCTTTTCAGCGCCTTATGCAGAAGCTCAGCATTTATCTTTACATCGGTTGTAATGAAAGCAAGCATTGTAGCCATATTGGGATTTATCATACCGCTGCCCTTGCTGATACCGCCGATGTGACAAGTCTTGCCGTCAAGCGTAAACTCTACCGCAAGCTCCTTTTTGCGTGTATCGGTCGTCATTATCGCCTCGCACGCAAGCGAGCTTCCGTCCTCGCTTATGCTGTCTACAAGCGTCTTGATATTGTTCTTTACAGGGTCGATCGACAGCTTCTGTCCGATAACTCCCGTAGAGCCTACTATCATATCGTTCTTATCAATACCGAGCTCGTTTGCACAAAGCTCGCACATCTGCTCTGCGATCTCAATACCGTTTGAGTTACAGGTGTTTGCGTTACCGCTGTTTACGATAACCGCCTGAGCGACACCGTTTTTAAGGTGTTCCTTTGTAACGATGATCGGCGCACCCTTCACCTTGTTCTGTGTGTAGATTGCCGCCGCAGTGCACTTCGTGTCACAGCTTATCACAGCAAGGTCACGCTTTTTCGAGCCGGGCTTTATACCAACGTTTATACCGCCCGCCTTAAAGCCTTTTGCGGCGCATACGCCCTTATCCACTAATTTATAATTATCAAATTCAACCATTGTTATTACCTCACTTATTATACAAGTCCGGTCGTTTCGTCAATGCCCATCATTATGTTAAGACACTGAACAGCCGCACCGCTTGCACCCTTGCCTAAGTTATCAAGTCTTGAGCAAAGAACTATACGGTCATCGTTTCCGCAAACGAATATCTCCATATTATTCTTACCCGATAATGTGTTTGCGGCAAGGAAACCGTTTTCAAGCACACCCTCGCCCATAACAGGCATCACCTTTACAAGATTTGCGTCTGCATAATGCTCAGTGAAAGCCTTATGAATATCGGCAAGCGTATATTTCTTCGGCAGAAGTCTTGTGAGAACCGGAACAGTTACGACCATACCGCTGAAATAATCGCATATCAGAGGATTGAACACAGGCTTGTAATCAAGTCCGCTTATCTTCATCATTTCAGGTAAGTGCTTATGCTCCTGAGGAAGCGCATATTGTCTGGGGCTGTAAAATTCTTCGGGCTTTTCATCGCTTTCGTACACTGCGATAGCCTTCTTTCCCGCTCCGCTGTAACCGGATACCGCATGAGCGACAACAGGATAATCGCTCGACATTATGCCGGCCTTTACAAGCGGATATACAAGCGAAATAAAACCGCTTGCATAGCAGCCGGGGACAGCCACTCTCGATGAAGCCGCAATCTTTTCTCTGTGCTGCTTTGAAAGCTCTGGAAAACCGTATGCCCAGTCGGGATTTGTCCGATGTGCCGTAGAAGCATCTATAATTCGGACGTTGCTGCCCTTCGCAAGCTCTACCGCCTCTCTTGCGGCGGCATCGGGCAGACAAAGGAACGTGAAATCGGACGAGCATATAAACTTCTTACGCTCATCGTTATCCTTTCTCTTGTCCTCATCTATCTTCATTATTTCAATATCGTTCCTGTCCTTGAAACGTTCGAGAATTTTAAGTCCGGTCGTTCCTTCCTGACCGTCAATATACACCTTTACGCTCATATAAGCACCTCTTATTTTTTAAGAAATCTTGTCATTCCGCAGCCACGTTCATTATTAGGTCTGCGCATAAATCCGAGCTTTTCGTAGAACGGCTCTTTATCCTTTGCAGCCATAAGATTTATCATTATCGTTTCGCCCTCGTCAGCGACCGACAACGCTTTATCCATAAGCCTTGAAAGCATCTCTCTGCCTATTCCCTGTCCCTGATATTCGGGACGTACAATAACATCGCTGATAAAGAACTGATAGCCTCCGTCGCCGACTACCCTTGCCGAGCCGACTTCCTTTTCTCCGTCAAGCGCCGTTATCGCAAACACCGAGCTTTTAAGCGCACAGTTAAGCTGTCTTGGCGAAAGCTCATACCAGCCTACGCTTCGTCTGAACGAATTTATATCGTGCGGCAATCTGTATTCATAAGTTATCATCAGATGTTGATACCGCCCAGTCTGCCTTCAAGCTCAGCTATCTGACGCTTTACCGCATCGGGAGCAGGTCCGCCGTCAACGCCTCTTTGCATAACGCAGGTATCAAGGCTGATAGCGTCATATACGTCATTATCAAACGTTTCACACAACTTCTTATAATCTTCTATCGGGAGCTGTTCAAGCGTAGTATTCTTCTCTATGCAAAGTGCAACGAGTGTACCGGTTATCTTATATGCCGTTCTGAAAGGAAGTCCCTTCTTTACGAGATAGTCAGCACAGTCTGTAGCATTGATAAAGCCCTTTGCGGCGGCAGTACGCATATTGTCTTTAAGTACCGTCATAGTCGCAAGCATAGGAGTAAATGTCGAGATACACAGCTTTACTGTGTCCACTGCGTCAAATATTGCCTCCTTGTCCTCCTGCATATCCTTGTTATATGCAAGCGGAAGTCCCTTCATCATTGTGAGAAGCGTCTGCAGATCGCCGTATACCCTTGCCGTCTTGCCTCTTATAAGCTCCGTAACATCGGGGTTCTTCTTCTGCGGCATTATCGAGCTGCCTGTGGAATATGCATCGTCAAGCTCAATAAACTTGAACTCCCACGAGCACCACATGATTATCTCTTCCGAAAATCTCGAAAGGTGCATCATAAGCATTGAAATATCAGAGCATAACTCAACGCAGAAATCCCTGTCGGATACGCCGTCAAGGCTGTTCATCGTAATATCCTTGAAGCCGAGAAGCTCGGCTGTTCTCTTTCTGTTAAGAGGGTATGTAGTGCCTGCGAGCGCACACGAACCGAGCGGCATTACATCCATTCTTTCCTTGCAGTCCGCAAGTCTTGTCAGATCTCTTGTCAGCATCTGCGCATATGCCATAAGATGATGTGCGAATGTAACAGGCTGTGCACGCTGTAAATGGGTGTAGCCCGGCATTACCGTTTCCGTATGCTGCTTTGCAATATCTATAACAGTGTTTATAAGTTCACGGACGAGCTTTGCAATCTCATCGACTTCATCTTTAAGATAAAGCTTGATATCAAGTGCGACCTGATCGTTTCTGCTCCTTGCGGTGTGCAGACGCTTTCCCGCATCGCCTATTCGTGCGGTAAGCTCAGCCTCAACGAACATATGAATATCTTCCGCATTGGGATCAAAATGCAGTGTTCCGTTTTCAATATCACTTAAAATTCCGTTAAGACCTTCTATTATCACCTTGCTGTCCGCAGGGTCGATAATGCCGCACTCACCGAGCATGGTTGCGTGTGCTATAGAGCCTTTTATATCATGCTTGTACATTCTTGCATCAAATGAGATGGAAGAATTGAAATCGTTGACCTTTGAGTCAACCTCCTTTGAAAATCTTCCCGCCCACATCATTTTAGACATACTGTTATTTCCTTTCAGATTTATGTTCATAACGCAAAAAGCGTTTTGTTTTTTCCGTTATAAATATAAAAGTAATTAAAACGCTTTTTAAAACACAGTCGTACCGACCGTGTTTTAAATCGCATCTTAAAAACCGTAAAAGCCGCAAGGCATAGTTTTACACCTTGCGGGATTTACCGTAACGCTTTTAAAGCTTACTTATTGTTTCTCTCAGCATCAAGCAGAGCCTTGACCTTTATCGGCAGACCGAACAGGTTGATAAAGCCCTTTGCATCTGTCTGATCGTAAACATCGTCCTCACCGAATGAAGCAAAGTCTTCGCTGTACAGTGTGTAGGGTGATGTAACGCCTGCATTGATGATGTTACCCTTGTAGAGCTTGAGCTTAACGTCGCCTGTAACAGTTTCCTGTGTCTTGTCAACGAAAGCGTCCATAGCCTCTCTTAAAGGTGTGTACCACTGACCGTTATATACGATGTCTGCATACTTCTGTGCAAGACCGTACTTGTAGTGCTGTGTTTCCTTATCAAGACAGATAGTTTCGAGAACTTCGTGAGCGTGATAAAGGATAGTTCCGCCGGGAGTTTCGTAAACGCCTCTTGACTTCATACCTACAAGTCTGTTTTCAACAACGTCGAACAGACCGATGCCGTTCTCGCCGCCGAGCTTGTTAAGAGTCTTGATGAGCTTTACGCCGTCCATCTTTTCGCCGTCCAGCGAAGTGGGGATACCCTTTTCAAAGTGTATTGTAACGTATGTGGGCTTGTCGGGAGCCTGCTCAGGTGAAACGCCAAGCTCTAAGAAGCCCTTCTTATTATACAGGGGTTCATTTGCAGGGTCTTCAAGGTCAAGACCTTCGTGTGATAAGTGCCAGAGGTTCATATCCTTTGAGTAGTTTGTTTCACGAGTAATCTTTATCGGAACATTGTGTGCCTCTGCATACTCGATTTCCTGATCTCTTGACTTAATATTCCATATTCTCCAGGGAGCGATAATCTCAAGCTCGGGTGCGAGAGCCTTTATAGTAAGCTCAAAACGTACCTGGTCGTTACCCTTACCTGTGCAGCCGTGGCAGATAGCGTCAGCGCCTTCCTTCTTAGCTATCTCAACAAGTCTTTTAGCTATAGGAGGACGAGCGAACGAAGTACCGAGCAGATAACCCTCGTACTTAGCGCCTGCCTTGAGTGTGGGGAATATGAAGTCGTTTACGAATTCATCCTGTATATCTTCTATGTAGAGCTTGGATGCACCTGTCTTCTTAGCTCTTTCTTCAAGACCTACTATTTCAGAATCCTGTCCTACGTTACCTGCTACGCAGATTACTTCACAGCCGGGATAATTCTCGTGTAACCACGGAATGATGATGGACGTATCAAGTCCGCCTGAATAAGCAAGTACAATCTTTTTGATCTCTTTAGCCATTTTTTTATTTCCTTTCTATCTCACAGACGCTTTCGGGCGTTCTGCTTTCTGATGTAACTCACATTGAATATTATACACCTTTTCACTTCAAAGTCAAGTATTTTTATGCACGAAACTGCATAATATACTGCATATAATGAATAATTGTTGAATTTTAGCGAATTTTTATGTATTTTTTTGATTGACAAGCCGTAAATGTAAGGATATAATAATAGTAAAAGGAAATTCAGTCGGAGGAATTATGGAACTTAAGGACAAGCTGGAAATACTTATTAAAAGAAACGGCTATAAGAAGACCGATTTTGCGGCAGCCATTTCCATAACCTACAGGGCGCTTGCAAACTATATAAGCGGTGCAAGGACCCCGAGAGCAAAGACGCTGTCGGATATGGCGGTACTGCTCGGCGTCAGCGAAGAACTGCTGACGGATGACACGGTGGATCTGATACTGTCAGGCGATGAAAAGCTGTATTTCAACGGCACTTCTCCGACAGAAACAAGAGAGAAAGCCGACGAGGTTTTATCCGAGGTCGAAGCGCTCCTTGACGATAAGGATTTTACGGAAGATGACAAAACGACGTTCTTTTCCTGTATAGCCGAAAAATATTTTGCAGAAAAAGCAAAAAATCATAAAGAAACTATTGACAATGCAATATGACGGTGCTATAATACAAACAGTTGAACAACCGTTCAAATGAAATGAGGTTAAAATGGCGGTCAGCAAATCAGAAAAGTCGGAAAATATCACTGCAAAAGACGAAAATGAATTCTGTAACTGCAATGTGATACACGAGGACGTAGTAAACTATGTGCGTGAGAGGATGCTTGAACAGATGCAGTTTGAAAAGCTGTCAATGTTCTTCAAGGCTATAAGCGATGAAACAAGGATTAAAATCCTCTACTCGCTGTCACGCTCAAAAATGTGCGTGTGCGACCTCGCCGCCCTGCTCGGAATGACAGCATCGGCAATATCTCACCAGCTGAGAGTATTACGGCAAGCAGAGCTTGTACGCAGTGAAAAGCAAGGCAAAGTCGTTTACTATATGCTCAGCGACAACCATGTAAACACGGTGTTCAGCAATGCGCTTGAGCATATTATGGAGTAAAACGGGAAAAATCAAAGGAGATAGCATCTCCTGTTTTTTCGGGCAATACATTTGAACAGTTACTCAATTGTTCAAAACTTCAAGCATATCAAAGGTGGTAGCTTATGAAAATAATCTATATTTTAGAAGGTCTTGACTGCGCTCACTGTGCAGAGGATATCCGTGCGGAAGTCGAAAAGGATGAACGTGTGAAATCGGCAGGAATGAACTTTATGAAGCAGGAGCTTACCGTTGAAACGGAAAATTCGTGTTCGCCCGATGAGCTTATGACAACGGTCACCGAAGTTGTCGCAAAGCACGAACCCGATGTAACCGTCAGAGAAAGACAGAGTTTCAAGGAAAAGAAATATATAATAGACGGCCTTGACTGCGCACAGTGTGCGGAAGAAGTAAGAGAGGCAGTTGAAAAGTCGGATTATGCGAACGGCGCAAAGATGAATTTCATCAAAAAGGAGCTTACCGTAACACCGTCAAAGATAATCTCCGACAAGGAGCTGTTAAAGCAGGTAACAGCAACGGTAACTGCCGTTGAACCCGATGTAACGGTCAGCGAAAAGGAAAACCACGTTGAGAAAAAGGTAAGCTATACTAAAGATATAGTCAAGATGATAAGCGCAGGCATTCTGTTCATAGTTGCTTTTATCCTTGAAAAAACTATCGGTACAGAACAGCTTGTGCCTAAGATAGCGATACTTTCGATGTATCTTGCGGCTTATGTTATCTGCGGACTTGAGGTAGCAATCACTTCAATAAAGGCAATAGCAAAGAAGAATTTCTTCAACGAAAACACGCTTATGCTTATAGCAAGCATCGGCGCTATCGTACTCGGAGAATACGAAGAAGCGGTAGCCGTTATGCTGTTCTACACTGTCGGCGAATTTTTCCAGTCAATAGCCGTGAACAAGTCAAGAAGAAGCATATCTTCTCTTATCAAGACAAAGCCGGAAACAGCCGATGTTCTGATTGACGGCGAATATATAACAGTCGATCCCGAAAACGTTGAAACCGGCAGTATAATAAGAGTAAAGCCCGGCGAAAAGATACCGCTTGACGGCATTGTCGAAAGCGGTAACACATCAATAGATACATCAGCCCTCACAGGCGAGAGCTTACCGAGAGATATAACGGTCGGTGATGAAGTTCCCGCAGGTGCAATCAACATTTCAGGTGTTATCACACTTAAAACAACACGCCGGTTCACCGACAGCACGGTATACAAAATGCTTCAGATGGTCGAATCCGCTGTCGAGAAAAAGACAAAGACAGAAAACTTCATCTCAGTATTTGCAAAATACTACACCCCCATAGTCGTACTTGCGGCAGTGATAATATCGCTTATCCCTCCCCTGTTCACCGGCTTTGATTTCGTAACATGGGTACAAAGAGGTCTTATCTTCCTCGTAATCTCCTGCCCGTGCGCACTGGTTATTTCCGTACCGCTCGGATACTTTGCAGGTATCGGCAAGGCTTCGTCAAAGGGTATACTGGTTAAAGGCAGTAACTACCTTGAAGCAATATCAAAGGCTAAGGTTGTACTGTTCGATAAGACAGGCACGCTTACAAAAGGTCAGTTTGAGGTTACAAGAACAGAGCCTGCAGGAATGAGCAAGGATGAGCTGTTGCGATATGCGGCTTATGCCGAGAGCAACTCCAACCACCCTATAGCCGTTTCGGTAAGAAAGGCATACGGTGCGGATATTGACCAGTCACAGATTACAGAGTGCAGTGAAATAGCCGGCAAGGGCATCAAGGCTGTGATTTCCGGTGCGACAGTTCTCTGCGGTAACAGCAGACTTATGGCTGACAACAGCATAAACTGCCCCGAAGCAAACGGCACAGTGCTTTATGTGGCTGTTGATAATAAATATGCAGGTCTTATCGAAATCGCAGATATGCCTAAGGAACACTCGGCTGAAGCCGTAAAGATGCTTAAAAATCACGGTGTGAAGGTCGTAATGCTCACAGGCGACAACAGGTCTGCGGCGGCTGCGGCGGCTGAGAAACTCGGTATCACAGATTACTACGCAGAGCTTCTCCCCGAAAACAAGAGCGAAATTACGCTTAAGATGAAATCGGAGCTTCCTGACAATGAAAAGGTAATGTTTGTAGGCGACGGCATAAATGACGCTCCGGTTATCGCATCAGCCGACATAGGCGTTGCAATGGGCGGCACAGGCGCTGACAGTGCCATAGAAACCGCAGACTGCGTTCTTATGAAGGACGATCCTATGCAGCTTGCCGATGCATTTGCAATCAGCAAAAAGACAAACCGCATAGTTCTCCAGAATATCATATTTGCACTCGGTGTAAAGCTGATAATTCAGGTACTCGGCGTTTTAGGTCTTGCTAATATGTGGGCGGCTGTTTTCGCAGATGTTGGCGTTTCGATAATTGCTATCTTCAATTCATTAAGACTTATGAGAAAGTAAATAAAACATTTACCGCCCGTGTTTGCTCACTGCATTCACGGGCGGTATTCTTTACTTATTTTTTCTTCTGAGCTTCTTCCTTGTCAGCTCATAACTCATATCAACAAGCATCCTTAGTTTTTCATCGGGTACTCTTTCATCAAGGGCGACCGTTATCCAGTTTTCCTTATTCATATGATACGCAGGATAAAAGCCTTGTTCCATTCTGAGTGACCCGATAAGGATAGGGTCACACTTGAGATTGACGACATCTATAATTTCCTGCCCGTCAAGCCCGAGCCTGCTTTCAGGCAGATCCATTATCATAGCGAACCACTTTTTCGTATCATTATGACGATACACCTGAAAACCGGGATTCTTTTCAAACAATCTTTCGGCTCTGACGCCGTAATAGTCGGTTATGTATTTGTCAAGCTGTGAACGATTCATTACCGCTCCTTCTTTACCGTGTATATTCCGCCCGCACCGCAGGATACAGCGCCGCTTATTTCAAGGTCGGCGAGTATCTCGCTGAGTTCCCCGAATGATAAGCTGCTGGCAGAAAGCAACGCATCAAGCGTTACTCCGTCACTGTTTGCGATGATGCCCAGTATCTCTGCTGCAGCTGTTATGTTTTCTGCATTTGCCGCTGTGCCACTGCTCTGCTCTGTGACATTTTCACGGATATATACGACACTTTCGGTTTCGGCGGGTCTTATCGGATGTTCGACTATTGTTTTTGTTTCGGCAACCGGTTTGATTTCCGATTTTGGTTTTGTGACTTTTCTGCGCTTTTTTAGTACGTTTTCCGGCGTCACACGAAAATAGTCTATCTCTTTTTCTTTATCCGTTACACTTGTGATTTTAAAACGAGGTATGTCAGCTGATTTCATTTTCTTCAAAGAAGTATTATCCTTTGCCGTAATCGCTGACTGTGTGATTTGCACCGTTTCATCGGTCGGTACGGATCTTACTGTTGCGGACGGTTTTTCTTCCTGTTCATTATGCATAACAAAGCTTGTCAGCTGTTCTTTGTCAAGATAGGTATCATCTATCACATCACGATAAGTCGGATAGAATTCATTTACTATATCATAAAAATCAAACACCGGGTGAGCGCCATCACGCAGATATCTTACAATCCTGCTATAACGCTTGTCTAGCGTATCTTCAGGCACTGTAAAAAACAGCTCCCGGTCCTGCTCAAATGCGTGATTTGCAGTAAGCAGACTACCGCTGTGGTTATACGCACCTACAACCGCCGTTCCTTGCGACAGTCCCGATATTATGCGGTTTCTGAACTTAAAATAGTCCGAATTACAAGGCGTATCCGGCAGAAGTTCGGATATGATTGCTCCGCCGTTGTCGGCTATCTCTTTTCTGAGCCCGAATGAACCGGCAGGATAGTCAACAGTCATACCGCAGGCAAGCACAGCCACGGTCGGCTTGCTGTGACGAATGCTGTTGTTGTGCGCTATCCTGTCAACGCCTTTTGCAAAACCGCTGACAAGCACAATATCGCATCTTGCAAGGTTATAGCATATATTTTCTGCCATTCGTACTGCGTTTACGGACGGCTCTCTGGGACCTACCACGGCTATTGCAAGCTTTTTATCAAGACAACCTATATTTCCCGACACAAAAAGCACAACAGGCGGGTCAAATATATTCTTGAGATTGTCAGGATAATCTTTGTCGTCGATCGTCACAATGCCGATATTATTTTCTCTGCAATAGTTGATAATAGCCTTTGAGCGTTCAAGCGTTGCTTGTCTTGCATTGTCCCGTCTGTTGGACGGTATCAGCGACATATCGCCTCCGCTTATCCGCTCATACGCATTACGCACACTTCCGCAAGCTCTTATAACCTCGTGTATCTTCGGGTTTCCGCCGCCGAATATCTGAAGCAGATAGATATAATACTCCATAAATTCCTCTTGATATATTAAAATTTTTCGCCGCAAGCATTACCTGCGGCGAATTTTCATCAGCTGTTTTTCTTGTTATCCTCATTACGAATCTGAACACGTCTTATCTTGCCGCTGATAGTCTTTGGAAGTTCGTCGACAAACTCAACTATTCTCGGATACTTGTAAGGCGCAGTATTTTTCTTTACAAAGTTCTGCAATTCTTTTTTCAGCTCTTCAGACGGCTCATAACCTCTTGCAAGAACTACGGTCGCCTTTACTACCTGACCTCTTATCGGGTCGGGCGCACCTGTTATAGCGCATTCCAGTACAGACGGGTGAGCTATAAGAACGCTTTCGATCTCGAAAGGTCCTATACGGTAACCGCTCGCCTTGATAACATCATCGTTTCTTCCTACATACCAAAAGTAACCGTCCTCGTCCTTCCAAGCGGTATCGCCTGTATGATACAGCCCGTCATGCCATGCCTGAGCGGTAAGCTCTTCATCACGGTAATAGCCGTCAAAAAGACCGTCCTTGCCACGCTCGGCACGTACTACTATTTCACCGACTTCTCCGACAGGCACCGGATTTCCGTCATCATTGACAATGTCAACATCATAGAGCGGTGTAGGCTTACCCATAGAACCGGGCTTAGGCGTCATACCGACAAGATTTGCAAGCAGCGCCGTGGATTCGGTCTGACCGAAAGCTTCCATAAGCTTTAGTCCCGTGTACTCAAGCCATTTGTTGTATACCTCGGGATTAAGCGCCTCGCCTGCGATAGCTGAATATTTAAGGCTCGAAAGATCATAATTTTCAAGTCCCTCTTTTATAAAGAAGCGGAACATAGTCGGCGGTGCGCAGAATGACGTAATCTTGTAGTTCTGCATTATTCTGAGCATATCTGTCGGTATGAACTTGTCAAAATCATATACGAATACACAAGCGCCGATCGACATCTGACCGAACAGCTTGCCCCATGCGGCTTTTCCCCAGCCTGTATCTGATATTGTCAGATGAACGCCGTCAGGATCAACATTCTGCCAGTGCGCCGCAGTCTGTATGTGTGCAAGCGCATATCTGTGGTTATGAACGACCATCTTTGGATAGCCTGTTGTACCCGATGTGAAGTAAAGGAGCATATGCTCTCTTGTATCGGTCTGTACACGTTCCATAGTTTCAGGCATATTCCTTATCTCATCGTCAAAAGAAACCCAACCGTCCTTTTCGCCGTTTGCCATAAACTTTATAAGACCGTCTGCGTGAATCTCTTTCTGCGCCTCATCAACATATACAGCAATATCAGGGTTATATCCGGTACATACGATAGCCTTTACACTTGCACGCTCAAAACGGTAAGTAAAGTCATGAGTTGTAAGCAGATGTGTCGCCGGAATGGCAACTGCGCCAAGCTTTATAAGACCGATTATTGCGATCCAGAACTGATAGTTTCTCTTAAGTACCAGCATTACCTTGTCGCCCTTTTTTATGCCATATGAAGCAAAAAGATTTGCCGCCTGCGTAGATAATTTTGAAAGCTGAGAATATGAAAAATCGTGGCGGTTCTCCTGTAAATCAATGTGGATAAGCGCTCTTCTGTCGGGATCGATCTCACCGAATTTGTCAATTATATCATAACCGAAATTATAATTATCGGGACAATCTATCTCGAACTTATTCAATATTCCGTTCTCATCAAAGCCTTCTTTTACAAATCTCTTATAGTAATTTTTAACCTGTTCCATTTATTCTTCTTTCCGTTTCCTTCAGATTATTACGGTCATATGAGTATAGCTAGGAACTTACATTCCTTACCGTCAACGGCAATCATTCCGTGAGGATTCATACTGTCATAATAAATGCAGTCGCCCTCGTTCACTATCTCAACATGGTCGCCTATCTGAAACTTCAATGTTCCCGATATTATGTAGTCCATTTCCTGACCGTCATGCACAGAAAGGTATATCGGTTTGTTCTGTTCTTCCTCGTCATACGGCGCTGTAACCAGCAACGGTTCGATCTTCTTGTTCTTGAAAAGATAAGCAAGGTGCTGATACGCAAATCTTTCACGGCGTTCGATAGGAAGACCTTTATCCTTGCGGACTATAGAATATGTGTTTAGCTTGGGTGTAACTCCCGTAAGCAGCTCTACAAGCTCGACGCCGAGTGCGTTTGCGGCTTCATTAAGGAACGAAAGCGAAAAATCCTTTTCTCCGTTTTCAAGTGAAATATATTCTTCTGTTGTGACATTTGTCTTGCTTGCCATTTCACCGACAGAAATATCAAGATATTCTCTTGTGCTTTTCAATCTGCCGGAAACATCTTTGATATTATAATCCATACTGACCTCCGTAACGCATATATATTTCTTAAATGCCATTATCATAAAGCAGTCGTGCTTTATTTATCATATTATAACAAATCAGCGCCGCAAAATCAATAGTTTTTGGCAATATTCAATGTATTTACACTGTGAATTGGTCAGAAATGCTGTTGTACAGCGTTATGGTCATACCCTCTACATCAAGCAGATCCGCTACCGTTTTATAGTTGCCGTGAGAATTACGGTAAACAATTATGTTTTCGGCTATCTCCTGTGTTACTCCGTCAACCGTCATAAGCTGATTTGTCTGTGCGGTATTGAGATTTATCTTAGTCACGCTGTACGATTCATTGTTTCCGTAATAGTTGTTACTGCCGGTAACGGTAAAACATTCGCACAATATTCCGTACACTTCATTATCGACAGAATGGATAGCTTTCAGTTCATACATAGAAGAAATTCTTCCTACATTGTCACGATAATTCAATATATCATATGCGACCTGTCTGCCTATACCTTTCACCTGTGAAAGTGTATCAAAATCGGCTTTGTTTATATCGGCTTTTTTCGTATAACTGCTTTCAAAGGATGTTGATTCTTCTGTTGCAGAATAGATCCATGCGTTATCGCGCTTTGACTTATCCTCATAATAATATAAAACAACAGTGAGCATTACAGTAAGGATTAGCACGCCTGCGCAGATAATGACTGCATTGCGCACCTTTCCTTTCATAACACTCACTCCAAGCTTTTATTTTTCACCCGAACAGAATTTACAATAAGCACTCAGCTTACATTCGTTACACTGCGGTGATCTTGCACTGCAAACAAGCCGACCATGCCATACAAGTCTGTGACACAACATCAGTCTTTCTTCAGGCGGAATTACAGCAGCAAGCTGTTTTTCCGCTTTCAGTGCGTCTTTTGTACCGTCTGTAAGTCCCAGTCTGCCGCTGAGCCGTATGACGTGTGTGTCACATACAAGTGCAGGCTTTCCGTATAAATCACCGACTATAAGATTTGCGGTTTTTCTGCCAACGCCCGGTAACCTTATAAGCTGTTCTATAGTATCGGGGACTTTCCCACCGAACTCGTCACGGAGCATACGACACATCATAACTATATCAACAGCCTTTGTCTTATACAGTCCGCACGAATGTATATATTCCGCTACTTCATCGGGTTCAGCCGCTGCAAAGCTGTCAATATCGGGGAATTTTTCAAAAAGTGCCGGCGTAACCAAATTAACACGTTTATCGGTACACTGTGCCGAAAGCCTTGTCGCTATCAGAAGCTCATGCGGCTTTTTATAAACAAGAGCGCATTTCACATCCGGGTAACACTCTGCAAGCACTTCTATAACAAGCCCTGCTCTTTCCTTTTTGGTCATACAGTTCTCTTTTCTGATAATTATAACTATATATTATACTATATCAGCCCCGATGTCAAGTTTTGTCGTAAAATTTCTGAAAGTTTTCATACTCCCCGGGACACCCTGCCTGATTGATATATGAAAAAACTCATATAGAGAATACAAAAAAATCCCCTTAGCAACTGCGTAAATCCGCATTGCTAAAGGGATTGTTGGTGAGCCACCCGGGAATCGAACCCGGGACACCCTGCTTAAAAGAATCCCAAAAAGAAAAAAGCTCTGCGTTAAATGAAATGAAATTAAAAATGCCCACGCCCACAATGCCAGCGGAGAAAAGCCGGAAAAATCGGAAAAAGGTCGGAATAAGGTCGGAGAAAATCTCTGATTTTCCTGAGCTTATCTGAGCTTTTCTGATTTTCTGACTTTTCCTGCGTCCCTCTTGCCGAGGTTTTGCCGGGGCTTGAAGAATACCGTTAAAAAACAAAATGCCGCCATCGTGGCGGCTTTAACCCACCCTTGCTAAAAGGTGGGTACAACGTACAGCCAAACAGCGTTTAACCCTGCACTATCACTGCGGTTGCGCTGTTTTTTATATGTCACAAAAAACGGCGGTCTGATTATATGTAATACAAATAGATCTCAGCTGCGCTCGAGCTGGAGCTGTGCTTGTAATACAATGTGGATTATCACTGCGGTTGCGCTATTATGTATCTTTCCTTAGATATTTCCACATCATATAAGTTGATTTATCTTGTTGTTTATCATACAGTTTTGCTTGTTTTTTTGAATTTAGATCTATTTTCATTACTGCTTTCATTGTAACAATATTCGTTTCTTCATCTAATACTTCTTGATACTCAAAATCCATTCCTGTGTCGAAACATTTTTTGAATGCTAATCTTTTTTTCATTTTGTAATACCTCCTGATTGGTGTAATCACCATTCTTTTTTTTTCGATTTGGTCAGTCCCGCTATGTAATCTATAGATACATTATAGTGTTCAGCGTACTTCACTATAACGTCTAAAGGCGGAACTCTTTCGCCGTTTTCATAGCGTATGTATGTATTTTTACCTATGTACGCTATTTTTGCGCATTGTACTTGTGTTAAATCCGAGTCTTCACGTAAATCTTTTAGTCTTGTATACAATTTTAACATCTCCTTTTAGTAATATTATACAAAATGCCCCAAACGGGGTTGACAATTCACCCCAAACGGGGTATTATATAAATAACCCCATTTGGGGTATTTATATACACTATTTCACAGAAAGGAAGGTAAACCCATGAAAGTAACATTAGTTGGTGTCAAGAATATCGAAGCATTTGAAACGAACGACGGAAAAACTGTTGATGGCGTTAAGCTTTTTATTGCATATTCTGACGAAAACACATACGGCAATGTAGCCGAAAGCAAGTACATTGATCGTAAAGTATTCAATGATTTCGGTATCAAGTTAGATGAGCTTGTTGATCACATCGGAGAAGTTATTGACTGCGAGTTCAACCCAAAGCAGAAAATCGTTGGTATAACAGTATAAGAAAGGTGCATGAAATGGATATTCTGATTTCTGCCGTTCCGTTCGTTCTGATATTCTTCGGTATTCTCGCCGTGGCGTTCATAGTTATGAAAATCATTGAACGTAATCAGATCAAGAAACGGCTTGCAACAAAAACAAGTTTTCCCGGTGGCAATAATGCAAATAACTGATGTTGTGGCTCAGCTCGAAGATATAAAAATTATACTTGTGTATCTTGTCTGCGCTGTGTCTATGATTTTCGGCGTTACATTATTCCGCCAATTCAGAAAGTAGGTTATCAATTATGGAATCATTGATGTATCTGCTTGTCGCCTATACAATTGTTGGCTTCGTAGTTGCCGCTATAGTATGGGCAATCGGTTTCGCTGTAAGTGGTCTTTTATCGACCATTTTCAAAAATAATTTTTAATATGGAGGTATTAACAATGTTCAAGTTCCTTAAGAATCTTTCCGGCAAGACTAAGAAGATTATGCTTTCTGTCGGTACAGGTGTAGTTGCCGCTTCTGCTATGGCAATAGCCGCTTGCGCTGAGGGCGCAGAGGGTGCAGGTGGTAGTGCTACAACGTTAGATATATCATCTATCGTTAGTTCAGCAGGTACTACGTTAGAATCGCAGTTCGTTGCTCTTGTTCAGGCTCTTGTACCTGTTGTTATCGCGGTTGCCGTTGCCGGTCTCGGCATGTTTGCAATTGTTAACCTGTTTAAGCTCGGCAAGAAGCTTTTCAAGACAGCTGCAGAATAATCGTAATACATTTAGCCCCGTTTTCAAAATGGGGCTATAGTTCTAATAGGGGGTGTAATACAAATGCGCAAGCGTTTCATCAGCGGCTTAACTGCCGTGTGTATGCTTGGCATACTTCTTGCAAATTCATTTCTTGCTGTTCCTGCGTCAGCCGTAATTGCTGAAGTCGGAGCTTCTGTAGCCGCTGGTCTTTTAATGGGAACGTTATTCAATCAAATGACAGGTGGCACAGGTTACGATTTTACCGATGCGTTTTCTGACTGCTTCAGCTTTGCTACAAAACCGCATGATCAGTTTATCCGTGATAATCCCGACGCTGATATATATCTTCCGGACGGTACTCCTTACTATGTTGACGGTCAGTATGTAACCGGAATAGATCTGAAAAAGGGAGAAGCTGAAATAGCTGCCAGTATTCAAAGTCACTGGAATATTGCCGAATCACTCGGTATTAAAACGCCACAGGAAACAATTCATGCCGCTATGGAAGCGTTTAATGCAGGTCTTGCCGATGGTAGTATAGTAATACACGTTGACGATGACGGTAATATATCAATGCCGACTACATCATGGTGTACTTCGGTTTCTGATATTTATAGCCGTCTTGGCGTTTATACGTCCAAAGATGGCACTAACCGTAGTCGTACTTACTGGTCTTTAGTAAGTCCTTACATAGAAACAACTTATGATTCATGGTCTGTTACTGTTCATGCTTACGATTATATGAAATCTGCTGGTGAAATTCAATTTTATCAATATGCTATACAAAATGATAGGCTTTTTATTTTCAAGCAGCATATCGTTTGTCATCAATTACGTTTATTTTGTTATTATAGCAATAATACATATGTCACTTGCGGCGATTTATATAAAAGTTGGACTCAGTATTTTTCAACTGCTAAAGATTATTATTCCGCAATTTGTCATTCTTTTGAATTTACCGAAGATAATTCGCTTGTAAGTATGTTCATTGGTTGTGATGAAATATCTGAAACTGTTTCTAAAAGTTATGCTACTTCGGGTGTTCCTAATTCTTGCTTTGGATCACAAATATTTGATCCAAATGCTAGCGTTCAGGATCGCGGCGTTATTCAAATTAAGAACGGAACCGATAATGTAAATCAATTTCTTATGCAAGCTGAAGAGGGCGCTATATCATCTAAAGAAAATCATGAAAAAATACCGCTTACCGGCGTAGAAAACACTATCGGAAATATGGGTCTTGCCGGTGTCGGTGCAGGAGCTACCAAAGGAACAGTAAGCGTAAATAGTAAGACAAAAGATATCACGGTAACCAATGAAGCCACAAAAGAAGCGGAGCTTGTCATTGAGCAAGGCAACGCAGGTGATATTGATACGCCTGACGTTGATTCTATAACCGATAAATTTCCTTTTTCGTTGCCGTTTGACATATATAATCTTGTAACGATATTCGTCCGTGATGAACAGAAGCCGATATTTGAAATACCGATTCAGACAACGCTTGATATAGCAGGCGAAGATTACAATGTCGATGAAAAAATCGTTCTTGATCTGACACAGTTTCAGCTTAACGGCGTTGATATAATTCGATTGTTTACCCGTACTGTTACTTATATTGCGTTTATTGCTTTTTTGATAAAAATTACACCCCACGTTATCAAGCATTAAAAATCAAGTTGACGGCGCCGCGGGGGCGTGGGTGTGAGTGGGGGACCTGCGGCGCCGTCAAGCGAGGTTTTTTATGAATGATATTATCAAAAGTATTAACGATGTAGCAAATCAGATATTTCAATTTATTCTTGCGCTGTTGCCTGATTCGCCTTTTCGGAATATATCTTTCGGAAAGGAGTTTGATTACTGGCTCGGCGTTCTGAATTATTATGTACCGTTCAATTCTATGGTTATTATAGCCGGGTCTTGGATTGCGTGCATTGTTGTCTATTATATGTATCAGCTGATTTTGCGTAAAGTCAGTGCAATAAATTAAGTAGGTGATTATATGCTTTCTTTGTTTTCGGGTACTCCCGGAAGCGGTAAATCCTATCACGCTACCGAATGGATAGATTTCTATTTAAAGCGTGGTCGTAATATTATTTGCACATATCCGTTTAAGTGCAATAACAAGCATTTAGGTGATTTCCAGTATATCAATATATTTGATCTGTCTGTCGATTTTCTGATCGATTATGCGTTGCAGCATCATAATTTTACTGCTGATCCTAACAAGTTTCAGACGTTGATCATTATTGATGAGGCGCATATAAAATTTAACACTCGAGGATTTGACCTTAAGGAGCGTGTTAAGTGGCTTGAATTTCTAAGTGTGCACCGTCATTACTATTATGATATTCTGTTGATTACACAGAATGATAGATCTATAGATCGTCAAGTCCGAGGTCTGATTGAGGTTGAATACAAACACCGCAATTTAAAGTGCTTCGGCGGTAAGGGCAAATTCTTAATGATTTTGCTTCGCAAGAAGTTTGTTGCCGTTCGTTATTGGTATCCGCTTCAGGAGAAGATCGACGCTCGATTTTTTAATATAAATAAGCGTGTAGCACGCTGTTATGATACAATGGCAATGTTTAATGCTTCTGAGCCTAAGCAGTTGCAACAGAAAACCATATTATCCCCTGCGGAATTTAACGCCAAGCGAAAGAAAGAAGGTGAACAAGGTGCTTGATTTTGATAATCTTTATGATGAAACAGATGACGATGATCTGATCGACGCTGCCGAAGCAGCGTTTGATGAATACCTTGCAGAATGCACAGCCGATTATTCTGAGCTCTGCTCCGTCCGTGCTCAGAGCAGAAAATAAATTGTAAAGGGTGTTTATATGGAAACCGCAAAAGGTAGTTTTTCTCTTGAAGTGATGGATCCGGACAATATTTCCGGCTGGAAAGACGAAGATCCGTATTTCGGATCTGAAAAGCGTGGTAAGAACATCATTTTATACGACTGGTTTGCCATGACGAGTAAATTTGATTCAGTAGAAAGCCTATTAAATCAGCTTGGGCTTAAAACTTCATTACCGTTCAAGGAAACTAAAGGATTTTACGGTTATCGCAGTCGTTTGAAGTTTGACGGTATATCTATCTATTATGATTACTGTTACAAGGATACGGATTATCCAATGCTGGAACTGACTGGACAAGGTTGCCGAGACTATGAAACATATACTGACGGTAACTGGGGAAGGTTATTTCAGCTTGCTCTTGATACTGACAACTATCATGTTACCCGTCTTGATGTTGCTTACGATGATCACGAGGGGATTCTTGATATAAATAAGATTGTAAGAAAAACTGAAAAGCGGCATTTTGTCAGTCGTTCACAGGTCGGTACTATTACGAATAGTTTTGATCGTGATAAGGACGCATATAGCGTTATGTATGGCGGGCGTTCCAGTGAATTATATTGCCGTATTTATGACAAGGCACTTGAGCGAGGATATACAGACGGTCGGCATTGGGTGCGCTGTGAGACGGTTTTCAAGGGCGACCGTGCATATAATTTCATTAAAAATGATGATCCGATAGGTGCAAAATATTGTGGCGTTTTAAAGAACTATTTGCGATTTGTTGAACCCAACGAAAATGATAGTAATAAGCGTCGTTGGAACGTATCGAAATGGTGGGATAAGTTCTTAGGCGATTGCAAGCGTATAAGCGTTTGTTCACCTAAAACCGTTGATTACAATTTGTCCCGTGTCGGTCGTTACGTTTTTCATCAGGCTGGTAATTGCATTGATACTTACATTCAGTGTGTAGGTATCATTCAGTTTTTGAATGAACTAAAGGTGCGTGATACCGTATTAACACCACATCAGAAGCATCTGATTGATGAATACAAAGCACGCATTGCCGCTGAAAATAATAATTGTAATACAAATACAGTTGCAGCTGCGCCGGAGCTCGAGCGCAATTGTAATACAAACACAGCCGTAGCTTTGCCGGAGCTCGAGCGCAATTGTAATACAAACACAGCCGTAGCTTTGCCGGAGCTCGAGCGCAATTGTAATACAAGTTATGTTCCTGCCGGGGACGACTGGGTAACGAAAGGTTTATGATGAAAGTTACAGAAGCATTTGATATGTTTATTGATGAACAGCTTTTCAGGAATAACAGCCCGAAAACGTTATTGTGGTATCGAGAAAATCTCGGCGCATTTTTCCGTTGGCTAGGCTCTGAATCAACGCTTGATGATTTAACGATATTTAATTATAAAGCGTATTGTTCATTTTTGCTTCATGAATATGAACACAACGGAAAGCCGCTGAAAAGTACCAGCGTAAACAGTCACGTCAGAGCCGTAAAGGCGTTCTATAATTTTTGCATACAAGAGGATTTAATACCCGATTTTAGTCGTAAATTGAAAACAACTAAGATTCACAAAACAGAAAAATTACCGCTTGATGATGAAGAAATTCAGTTGATACTTGATTGTTTCGGTGAAACCGTTCTCGAGTGCCGTAATCGCTGTTGGGTCGTTCTTATGTGTGATAGCGGTCTTCGCCGCGGTGAAATACTATCATTGAAGATGTGTAATGTTGATCTCAAACATGATTTTTTACTTGTTACGGGTAAGGGCTGCAAGCAAAGATTTGTGCCGCTTGGTAAACTATCACATGATGTATTACTACATTACATAGCTTATTACCGTGCCGGAGCTGGCGGTTCTGATCCTGTTTTCGTGGATCGTTTCGGTAACGCTTGCAATTCGAATACAATAAAACAGGTATTCCAAAAATTGAAAAAGTGCACCGGGATAGATAGATTGCACCCGCATTTATTGCGGCATACATTTGCTACAAATTATCTTGTTGACGGCGGCGACTTGGAAACGTTACGATTGATATTAGGTCATTCAGATCTTCAAGTTACATCAATGTACTTACATTTGGCGCAGAATAAACGTTTGCTTCAAAGCAAGCATAGAAGTCATCTTGATTATATGGTGAATAATGAAAGGATAGATACAAATAATGAAGAACATACAAAAGTCAATCAGATTGACCGAAGAAACTTACAACTTGTTAATGTCGATGTCCGGTGTAGGTCTTTCCGAAAAGATTGAAACATTGGTTCATTCTTATGTTGACGAGCTTCCAAAGTTGGAAAAGAAGATTGCAGAACGCAAGCGTTATTTATCGTCTGTTGATGATGAAATCTTGAAAAAAGAAAAGCTGCTTGTTAATCTGAATCATATCGAACGGTATATTCGTTCTGCTGTGCCGTTTTGTAATTCAAAATAACACTTCTGATTACTCGATCGGCGTAGCTGCGGCTTAATTTTGTATTACAAACAACTATTTTGTGATACAAAAAATCCCCTTAGCAACTGCGTAAATCCGCA